>Ga0310786_10000232_pt1 | contig 93501 bp, 88 predicted proteins | sample AusTroGonzalo_MG_FD_203881 | JGI IMG/M metagenome (GOLD analysis project Ga0310786, IMG submission 203881) | Bovine rumen microbial communities from tropical cattle in Woodstock, Queensland, Australia - Gonzalo_03 (v2) (version 2) | ecosystem: Host-associated > Mammals > Digestive system >... | reverse complement strand
AGCAGCCTTCCGTCATCGTCATGCTGGAATGGTAAGTCCGCAAGAATATCCATAAACCGATGGCAATCCTCCTCATCGTCGAATATTGCCTGCCGGTTTATCCCACGCATCATCACATGATAGATGCATACCCGCTTTCCTTCCTGGAACTCCGAGGCATGGTACTTATATGGTTTTGACAACAATTCTCAGTTTAAGCTACACTTAAATAACGATTCCTGAGGGAATATATTGTGTTTATTGGTGTATAATGAGTGTATGAAAGTTCCTGTCCCCCTGATTCCCTACTAACTAAAGCTGGAGCCAATGCTTCCAGCACCACCAATCACGCACACTTTCTTACATTTTATTTCACGAGTCAAGGTTTCCTTATTCGCCTCAATATCGGCTTTGAACATGCTGACGGGACGGAACGTCACGCTGTCAGCTATAAATTTGTCAAGATTAAACATGGTATATTATTGTATTATTTCTTTTTTTTCGTGATATGTTGTTATCTAATCTAATACTGTCCTACCCATTAGGATTTTTGCTATTTCATTGATTTCAGAATCAGTTAGACCTGAGATTTTTTTTGCATTCTCTACATCTTGATGGTATTTGACTATCTCCTCATCTGTCATCGGTGTTTTCTTATACTCACGTTTTTCAAAAGAATAGCAACCTAGTTCTCGATATAACTCAATGTAATGGTAAAATGCTTTATCAAACTCCATATATTCTACAGATATACTGTCCTGTTTATCGGTCATCGACCGACACGTGGAAACAAATTCCGAGGATTTGATATTTGATAACAACAAAGCCAATTCTGGCTTTGCAAATCCCGTCAAAGGATTCTGCAACATTTTCTCAATATACTGATATACAACATCACAACTTATTCTTAAATTTCGATGATACTGAAAGATTCCGTCAGGATGTTCGCGAGATTCACCATTGAGAATATAAACAATGTGATAAAAAACATGACTTTTATCGCTGTCGTAGATACGAACTGGTGAACAATCTTTAAGTTCGATACATTTTATTTCTTTCGTTATTCCCACGTACAACATAAGATCGGTTATGGCATCACCCATATACATATAAACATTCGCCATATCACCTTTCCATACATCGTATAGTACATTCCTCTTTTGCATCATTGGCCACCAAGTTAGCAATACATAGAAGACAGATGCGGCAATGTAACTTAGAGACAAGCTCAGGAGAACATTATTTATACTTTCATAATAAACAGACGTACCCCATTCGGGCAGTACATGAAGCCCACAGCAACAGACTGCATACAAACTTAATGCAAGTAATAAACCAAAGATGATAACAATCAGCTTTTTCATGCTTTTTTATCCATTTTTCTGATTTTTCTCATCCGCATCAATTATTTCAATCCTGACTTATAGTGGCATAGGCAACGAATAAAGACCGATGACAATTAGTATTGCTGCTCTAACCAACTATTCATTACCCTATTATAAGCATCAGAATGATAACAACAATAAATTGAATTATAGTAACATAATTTCTTGTTATCATTGCACAAATTCTCATAGATGTATGGTGAGATCATGATTGGATAACCATTAGAATACTGATCATTCCCCTTCGCAGCAAGATGACAAGCCTGATTTACCACATCCCCCATCCACACAACATCATTTATGGTCGAACCTTTATGACCTGCTTTAATCATTAACGCCCTGCCATAGTCAATACCAATACCAACCTTGTATGTTTTGTATCCTTTCTTATTCAGTTTATAATTCAGTATGTTGATCAATGCCACGGCCTTACATGCTGTATTATAAACGTTATCAATATCTTGATTATTTGGTGTATCAAAAACTGCCCATACGCAATCTCCATTAATATTTACCTCTTTACATTTAGTTTCGCCATTAAAAAGAGCTACAAGTTCAGAAATAAAACTACGGTAAATCTTGGCAAGAACTGGACGGTTTTGATATTCAGGTAACTTGCTGCTGTCACATATATCAACAAACAAGGCTGTACAATTCACATAAAACCCATTTGTATAGGTTAATGATGAGCGAGAAGGAATAGAACTCTTTTCTTCATACTGTTTGTTATCGGCATTCAGAATTTCATCTATCCTTTCCAATGATTTGTCAAAATCGTATGTTATATTTGTTGCTTCCATTTTTATCAATTTAACTTCCAATACAAATCTGCACCATAAACATCAAAAGTCACATCTCGTATAGCTTTCGTATCTTTATGCCACAAACCATTTTTTATTGAGTTATAATTTGGACACTTTTTTTTAAATCCATCATATACACTTGCCGAAATAAGTATTGGTTTTCGCTTGACAAGACCCCCTTTTTTGGCAATCGAACTGATATTACTGAAATCTTCTCTGGTAACAATCCTCATTAGTTGTTCTGCCGTCAGAATTTCCGTCTTGTTTTTCCATACATAGTTTGCATTAAGTATTGTTTGATATGGATTGGTGAATTGTGGTTCATAGACCTTATGTACCACTTCAAACAACTGTACTTCTTTGTTGGCATTGTCACATAACCTTGAAGCCATATTGGCTGGTCTTCCTATCCAAACCAAATTCTTGTTGTCTGTGTTCTCCGTTCCATGCTTTTCAGCGCCAACCTTAATACATCGCATTTTTCCATAATCAATTCCAATTCCGCAAGAGAAATTGTGATTTTGAGTTTGTGGATTAATCACATACTTAGCAATGTGGTTTATCGTGATAGCACAATCAACAGCATTCTGAAAACAATTATCCTCTGGGAACACCACCATAACCCGGTCGCCTATTATGTTGCGCACATAACCCCCGCATTGAGCTGCAGCCCTCAATACCGATTTGGTAAATGCCGTATAAATACGCCCCATTGTTTTGGTATACGTTTCGTTATTAAGAGCCACTGAATTACGAATATCCACAAAAAGGACACAAGTTGTTATCTCCTTCCCTTTCTTAGTTTCACCATTGGCATACGTTAGCCCTGCATCATCAACGTTCGGTACGTTGCCAGTATGCGGGAAATCAAAATCTGTTGAAAAAATATCTTTAACTTCTGCAGTTACTTTGTCTATAACGTTTTTTGCATTTTTCATTACTTCGAAATGATTCGTTCGAGGTATAAGATAACTCTTAACGGGTTTCATCTGCCCGTTTTTCATACTGCCTTGCAGATATTCTTTTAAATTCATTCTTATACGAAAATCAGTAATGCAAACGCAGGAACCAGTAATAGTGTTGCAATAAATGTGAGTATAGAGGCCGCTTTGTATTTTTTGAATTTTTTGTTACAGATGCTTGAATTGATATATACTTGCGAACGATAGTCGTTATACATATCATGTTCTGCCAAACTGTATTCAGAATACGTCTTTCTCGAAATACTCCCATAAAATAACAACGAATCAGTTTCCAATCCAGGGTTATCTTTCTTAAACTGGTTGATGTTGATATTCGCTTTTAAACTTAATAATAAAAACAAAAGTGCCACAAACAGACAAACCATACCCAAAGACAACAATACGGCAATTACAGTTCGTAATAGAGAAAATGTTCCAATGCCTGTATTCAAATACGTCCTAAATGGATCAATTAGTACCGTAGCAATTTTTTCCATCAAACTGCTTGTGAAAATAATTGTGAGAACAACTCCTACCACTGTTAAAAGAAAACTAGCCTTTTGGTCACAGTTTCCTATCCATGTGTTGACTATATCAAGGTTCTTCTCCATGTCCGCTAAAGACATTTTTGTAGGCTTGTCGCTTTTCTCCACTTTTATAACCTCTTTTTCGAAAGGCTTTTTCCGAGAAACTGCAATATAGAAACTCAACCTTTTTGATATTTTGACAGGTATTTCCATAACTATTGTTTTCGCTTGAATTATTATTGTCTTAGCCACAAATCAGTCAGATGCTTCACAGTAGGCAATGCCTCGTTAAGCATCCTCTCAACATTATCAGCAACTTTCAAATCATAATTGTCAAAGAAGCCCTCGTTTTTAAAATAAGGCACAAAACCATCGAAAGGGATCATAATATCCAAGTACGTTCTGTATTGATAAAGCTCATATTCGGTTGACAAGCTCCTAATATCAACTTTACTCAAGTCAGGCGTTAGATAAATTACAGCCTGTTCTATTTGATGACCGCCATACAGAACTTTTAGCCGCTCAATACTGGAATCGGTGTTAATATCCAAACTCTGCATTTTGGCATTAGGATACTCGGTGCGAACAGCCTTCAATACCATTTTGTCAAATTCATCTTGAGGGAAAATCTGTTCAGTGTCAACAAAAATCCCTCCCTCTGTGGTCACTTTCTTGTATTGCGTGTAGTAAAACGGAGTTATATCTCGGATGTAAATAAGCTCTGCATTTGCAGTATATGATCCAGTTGACTTATTCAAACGGATAATCTTCATAACTTTCCGTTCTTTGTCGCCAAGGAATCTGATCTTAATTGTTTCAAATTTATCATTCATATCTTTTGATTATTTTAAATCACCATAAAGCATTACACAATTATCAGCTTCCCATCATCCCTCTTCCTTACTACATTTTCCCTCTACTTATACTGATTCACCCTCTTATACCTCTCCCCCAACTCCAACAACTTCTGAAACAGCTCCAAACGTTCCTTCTTCAACTCCCCTGCATTCATCTTTTTTCTCGTGGCCTTGAGCCAGTTGAGCATATCATGCTCTTCAATCTGTGACGTGACGGATTCCTGTGGTTCGTTTCCATGAATTCCATCACTTCATTGTATTTTGTCAACCAGCGCTCGTCTTGGGTCATATAGTTTTATTTGTAACAAGCCTTATACCACTCAGCAAACCTATGTATAATCTGCTTAATATGGTATCAATGACAATATTCATTCTTAATATCCCAACAGGTTTCTGTACTGTTGTAATAATTGTCCCAAGGCAACAGGATTTCGTCTGATTCTGATGATGAACGATGGATAAGCTTACTGACTATTGGCGCGGCCAATCTTCTCAAATTCATTTTGTTGTTGGCTTCAATCTCGGAATCAGTTTTAGAAATCTGTGTGGCAGAAAACAAGCGCCCTAATCCTAATAGGAGATTCATCCGTACAGAGCCACAATCTAAGCAATCCTCTTTTTTCTCAATAAAATACTTTAATCCCTCAATGACAGGAATCTGTCCTTGTTCCGCATTACTGCGGAAGTACTGACTCATCATTTCTACAAAACGCAATACATCATGCCCCTTTTCATATAATAGTATGATGGCAGCTACAGCATCGTCAACAAATTGTTTTTCGAACGAGCCAAGTTGCCTTGGAATGGATTTCTCCAGCTTTTTTATCTCACTCTTTTTGTTCGTCAACGCAAGTCTCATTCTCAAAGACGGCATACCATACTCTTCGAATTCCATCGCCATTCTCATCAAATCGGACTTGTTGTTATCCTCCAAAAGGTGAAAACGTGGAGCAAGAATCTTGACAACTATCCTTTCTACATCCTCAAACCGCAACTGCAATTCTTCTTTGGGCGACAAGTTTGGTAGAACACCTTCATTTTCAAGCAGTCTTTCTTTATCCCCATCCCACATTTTGATAATTTTCGAACAAATATGGTTAAGCAGAGATTCGTCCCAATCGAAGTTTTCGTCTTTAGCCGCACCTAACAACTCTCTAAACACCGGAACAGAGCCTCCATAAAAAGACACCATCGATCCTTTACCCATAACCGGGAAGGATTGCTTCTTAATATACTCCTTCAACAGCAACTGTGGGTCTATGGATACCGGATGAGGATATGACAAAAAGGCGTAATGCCAGAAAACTGTTTCAAAAGGGAAACCACTGGCATCTCGTTTCTCCCAAAGTTTTTTTGCCAATTGATTCTGTTGTCGTTTAGACAAAGCCCCACGTTTGTATAAAAACAAAAGCCGAAACAACAAAGCCTTGTCTTCCTTCTGATTTGTACCCAAGCGTCCAAACAGTTCCTTAACTACCGATTGAACAGGCGTGTCAATTTTCTCTGGGTTTGAAACATGGGACAACGGCTCAAATCCACAATCTCCGTTTCTGCCCTTAGCAACAGGCAACGAAGCGAGATTTGGGATCAGCTCTTTGATTTCCGACGATGAAAAAGAGGAGACGATTGACGAAATCATATTGTCAAGACCACTGAAATCAAAAGTCTCCTTTGTTGCGAAGAGCGTGCCCACACAATCGAAAACCGCAACCCTAGACTGATAGGATGACTTCATACATAAACGCGACAGAATCTCGGGAACAACTCTCTTAAAAGCAAGCATCCAAGGTTGTGATTCGCCATCCTCCTCTGTTTTAGCCAACCTATCCAAATACCCGAGGTAACGATTGAATAAGGCATCCACATCCTTAAACCTAGTTCTTTCAAGAAACCTACGGTTATAAACAGCTGGCACCACATCGGAGTCACCAGAGCGCAACAGCCAACATTCAGCAATAGAATGTGAGCAATATTCCATCACCGACAGCGCCTTCTTTAATGTGGTTTTCTCTACCGTATTCAAGTATGGCAAGTGGATGGGGAACCCCGTTTCCTCGTAATACATAAAAAAGGCGTATGCAATGCGATAATCCATAGCATTGCCTCCCAGATTCGTTGTTTTACGGATATGTCCGAGCCGAAATGTCGTCGTTTTGGTTTGCACCTTCAAAACCTCTTCAATTGGCCTTAAGTGCGCATCGAAAAACTCCCGTTCATACCAAATGTCGTCATAAGGAAGCAGTTCCTGCCATGTGTTGCGAGCGGCTTTTCTTTCTTCCTCCCCGTCCGAGAAATTCGCTTGCGCCATACAATTCCACACGGTATGGGCATGCACTTTTCGTGAAGCCCAATAAAAGCGCTCTTGCTCCCGACTTGAGGTTTTCAGTTTTTCACAGATGACACGAAATGCTTTACGGGTAACCGCTTTACCTTTTTCAAGCGACAAATATTCCGCCCACAAGGCACCCCGCCGAATGTCCCAATATGGGTCCGAAGTGGATTCTCTCCAATTCTTCAATATTTCTTTAAGCAGCTTGAAATCACTCTGATATACCGCCTCCAATGCTTGTTCATAATCAAAACGACCTCGCTGGTCATCATTCATCTTCTCCTTGATAGAATAAAGCTCATCACGGAGGCTTATCCACTTATCATGCCAACCCTCTTGACGATATAGTCGCAACAGTCCCAATTTCAGATTAACCCATGCATCGCGGACATCCGAACGACAGCGTTTCGAAAATGGTTGGTATTTATCTATTACAGATTGGAATATTGGTTCCCAACGGTTTTCTATCGGATACAAACATTTCTCTATACGCCAGTTAAACAAATCCAAGAAAAGGATGTCTTCGTATTTCTTTAGACCTGACAACAGGTCTTGCGAGAGCGTGAACCCTTCCGTATTCGCCCAATACTCCCTTTTGTCGCGAGGCAGAACAAGCCAACCAGGATAGGAATCGCGTTCCTTTCTCCAACGCTCTAACAATTGCTTACTGTTCTCTTGCTCATGCGAACTCCTTCCCCAATCCAAAGCAGCACTCCAAAACCATTTTCTGTCATTATCGCGTTTTTGCTGGTAATCTTCCAAACACTGGACAGCTGTAGCTATGATATCCGATGGCTTTGTCCCCTTCTTCACCAGTTTTTGCAAGTCAACGACAACTACATTTTTCTTCTCAAACGTCTTTTTGGTCGCCTCGGCAAAATCGCCAATAGTTAACAGATATACTTTTCTCTGTTTATCGTTCAAAACATCCTTAACCCACCCAAGCCATTGAAGAAAGTTCGGGTCGTTTCCGGAAAAGCCAATGAGTACCAACGTGTTTCTCAAGATGGTAGTCCTGATAACATTGATCATGGCTTGATGACCGTGGGGATACGTCCGATAGTCCTCTTCCGTAATAATTATTGATTTAGGGTCGTTGATATCTCCATGAAGCTTCATCAAAAAGGGATAGGACGCTCCCCCTATTTCTGTGTCATTCATGATGAGGGAGTATGATCGCCTTCCCTGTTCCTTTAGCCTAATGGAACTCCTATCCAACAGTGTGTCATAATTGGTCGTAAAAACGTCCTGCCACGGGAGCGCCAGTAGCTGCATGTGCAAGTCTGATGGTTCTAACTTGTCGTCGTTAATCGCGTTTCTGATCAGTTCAGTCAACGCATCACGGCCACAAACATTTTCAACCTCCTCCGCCAACCTAAGAACATTGGCATAATTCCTGTCCTTGGGATGGATTTTTCGTTTTCTAGACTTTTCCAAAAACAAATCGCCCAGTTCATCCCAATCGGGTGGCATTTGGCCATCCGGCAATACATGAGCGTTCTTGCTGAATCCAGCACCCACAAGAAGACTTGCCCGCCCATTCCAAAGATGCTCGGCAATGATATTAAACTGTTCTTGTGTTGTTTTATTCATTTTTGATGTTCACTATTGTGGTCTCACCTGTTCAAATCACATTTTTTTATCCAAGTTTTTGCCCCTCTCCTCTTTCATTTCGCCTTTAACCAACAGTTTCTGCTGGTGACGCATCCAAATCCAGTTATACCTCTGCTCCATAATATGTTTCGACGGCCTACTATGGTACCGCTTCATAAAATCCAACATCTCATTGTATTTTACCAAACAGCGTTCGTCTTGGGTCATAATCATTGTTGTTTTACCTTTATTCCTTAGATTCCTGTTTTCTGAAAAGCGTTTGCCATCTTTCCTCTTGTATCCTCGTCACATTTTTAAACAATAAAACAGCCAGTTCTACGTTGTAATCAACGTAATACCAACAAATCCATGCCCCGTCGCGCACGAAATAAAACATCCACCGGTATCTACCACGTCATGATGCGTGGTATCAATCACCAGATGATTTTCGAGGATGCCGAGGACAATCAGTATTTCCTCGGTTGCCTGGAGCGCATGGGCATCATCAACGACGTTGACGGCACACCCATCGCACAAGGCTGCACCTACTATGCCTACTGCCTTATGGGCAACCACTTCCACCTGCTTATACGTGAGCGTGAGGAGACTATCGATCAGACCCTCAAGCGCATTGCCGATGCTTACGCCTATTACTTCAACCGCAAGTACAAACGTAGTGGCCACCTTTTCAAGGAGCGTTTCCGCTCTGAGCCGGTAGACGACATGGAGTACTTCACTACCCTACTATGCTACATCCACCAGAACCCCGTCAAGGCCAAAATTGTAGAAAACGTGGCCGACTACGCCTACAGCAGTTGGGCAGAGTACAGCGGTGAAGTCTTTTTCAAGGCCCGCATCTGCCATGTCGAGGCTGTCCTGCGTCGCATTCCTTTCGAGCAACTAAAAGAACTTGTCTGCACCCCTCTGCCGGAGAATCTACATGTGATGGACATCGAGGATGAAATCACACGTCACCGACTGTCCGATGAGCAGGTCAAGGAGCTAATCAAACTCTACTCTCATTGCGCCAACGCCACCGAGTTCCAGCGACTGGAACGTTCCCTTCAGGCTGAGTTCATCCACATCTTCCGCAAGCAGGGTGCCAGTTGGCGGCAGCTGGAGCGCCACACCGGCCTCAGCCGTGGGTTCCTCACACGGCTATAGCTATTGCTTCGAGCTCAGCAGCTCATTAATCTTATTTGGATCTTGATAGTTGTTCCAGACAGCCAGTATCGTCACCAACGACTTTCCATCAAAGGAATAGAAGATGGTCAGCTGCCGTACATGTATCATGCGCACCTCGTGGCCGCGATACATGAAACCATCACACCGCATCCCAGAATTTGGGAAAGTGTCAAGCGGGTCGACGGCTTCCTTTATTTTTGTCCGTGCACGTCTGGCGCTGTCCTCGCCAAACTCACTATATACATATTCAATCTCAGCATCCAGTTCTCTCCGAGCGCTTTCAAGCCAACCAATCTCAAAAGCCATAACGCTTGTCTATTTGTGCAAAGACATCCGTGTTTGAAATCAGCTTCTCTTCTCCCGCCTCCGCACGACGGATACGCTCCTGAAGGATCTCGCGCATTTCCGAAACACTGTGGGCATTGGGAGAAACGGACTTATGTTCGTTGGAGGACAAGGTGTCGATAAACTCGTCCATACAGTATTGCACCCATCGCTCAATATTTTCATTGTTTTTAAGGTTGGGGTTAATGCGACGGACTTTTTCGTTATCGATTTTTATATTGACTGTGCACATGACTCATTAATATTTCAATAAAGGTAACGCCAAAACCCAATTATTATTGTATGAGGGGACAAGCCCTAGGTGATTTTACGCAACTTACTGATTTTCAAGACTGGGACAGGTGCCTGTCCCCTGTCCCCTCTCAACAAAGCAGAGATTCAAACTCTGCATATAGTAACGTTTGGTATAGTCATTCTTTGCCTTCAGTAATGCATCAAGTGAAGCAGATAGGTCATATATCACCTCGTTCTCTGCCAACAAGGTATCAAAAACAACCAGCATCAGCTCAAGAACAACATTGCTCTCTTTCTGTTTCTCGATAGCATCAAGAACCGCTTGTCTAGTTTCCAAAATAAGAGGCAATGACATTTCTATGTCCTTTAACCCCTTCTCTGAATTCCCTATCAGGCGTTCTATAGTCTCAGGTGACGCGTCTGCCATAAGCTATTTCTTTATAGAAGGACTCCTTAGTAAAATCCTTCCGTTACGTTCTCTATGGAAATACCATGTTTGATGGAGTTCAACATCTGATGCTGCTCGTGAGATGTTTTATCTCCTTCGCAACCAGGGTGCCAGCATCCGACAATTGGAACGGTTGACCGGACTTAGTCGAGGGCTTATTTCCAGGCTTTAGTTTCTCTTGGCATTTCTTTCGTGGGGACAAATTGTCCCCTGGTAAGTAATCCCCCATTTTTATGCTGCCATTATGCAGCAATAAGGGAATAATTGTGTAAAATACTGATTTTTAGGCTTGGGACAGGTGCCTGTCCCCCGTCCCCTTCCCCTTGTCCCCTTGTAATCCCCCATTTTTATGCTGCCATCATGCAGCAATAAGGGAATAATTGTGTAAAATGCTAATTTTCAAGGTTGGGACAGGTGCCTGTCCCCCGTCCCCCTTCCCCCTGATGGCGTAGCAGACTCGACGTTAGTCAAACCTGAAACTAAATCTCCTCCCCCGCATACTCCATCTTCTTCCCAAGCACCGTACAGAAAATCATCTGTATGTCCTTAATGAACGAGTAATGCCGATAATAGTAGCAGTTCAGCCGCACCTTATCCGGATATATCACCGTGTCGTTGTATTCCACGGCTATTTCCTGCATCGGGCGCGTGTCGCCCGCCGCCTGCTTCTGCGCCACGTACTCCGATATCATCTCATCTTCAAGTCGATACTTCAGCGTTGCCGGCCCCGTGATACCGGGACGCAGCTTCAGCACGTCGCGGTCATCACCCTGCAGCTTGTCCGCATACCCAGGCACGTCGGGCCTTGGCCCCACGAAACTCATGTTGCCCACGAGCACATCCCACAGCCCGGGCAGCTCATCCAGCTTCCAGTGGCGCAGTTTTGCGCCCAGTGGCGTGATGCGGCTGTCCCCCGCCACGCTCACCGTGCTGCCGTTGTGCTTCACCGTCATCGTGCGGAACTTATGGCAACTGAACAGCTTGCCGCCCTTGCCCACACGCTTCTGCACAAAGAACGCAGGGCCGCCCGGCATCTTCACCTTCACCAGCACCGCCACAATCAGCAGCACCGGCCACAGCACCAGCAATCCTATCAGGGCAACCACCCTGTCAAAAATGAATTTCAATATCATATTTCTTGTTTTTGTTTTCTCTATTGTTAAATATCACCACCGCTTCGTAAAGAGCCGCGCTCCTCGCGGCACATTACTTCGCTCCCCACGCAGGCCGTGCAGCCGCAAGCGTCAGCACCGCCTGCCGAACCAGCCCGCAGTTTAACTCTTCCTTGATAATATAGAACTATTCCTAAAACCTTCACTATACATTCGCACCATGAATTGAGATTCTTCATCCAATTCATCGTACATATGTTTCGCTTCTGGATAAGCCTTAAGGAAATCCATGATATAGACACTCATAATTGCAATCATTTGCGTTAGTGCAGTATCATTTAATTCGCTAATCGTTCCTTCTTTGTATGCTTCATGAAACTGTATCAAACCAAGGTATGAAGGATGCGCCATATTGCATGCGTATCTATACACTCCGTGAAGGGTATCTGTATTCAGTAGGCAATAGTCTCGAACTTGATCCCAACCCACATGAGCAATCATCTTCCCTTCCTTAGTAAATACTATCTGATATTCACCTTTTTTGAAAATCGTTTCCTCTAGTTTAGCCTTCTCCCCTTCAGTTAGAGAATGAAAAAATGCTGTATTTTGTATTTCCTTCCTACAACAATCAATATCCAACCTCGTCTCTGCCGTTTGTTCTGGATATCTAGTAAGAGCCTCTTCCGTAAATGCTTTTAGTCGGTTAACCTGAGCTGCCGCGACATACGCATTTTCCATTATTTTTCGCTTCTCTTCGGTATCAGGTATCATAAACAAAAGCTCAAACGCACATAACTGTTCATACGCGGCTCTCACAATGGTAAATAAAACCGTGTGATCTGCCGGACTATTTAATGTAATGTTACCACATCTGTGGCTATACCCGTTGAGCAATGTTCGCATTGACTTCCCTTTGGTGAACATCATTTGTAGTGATGATGTCATCTGTGCCCTAAATTGAGATTTAAACCCCACATTCCCCAATGCTATCATCACCTTGAAATAGAAATCAATCATATAGTCAAGGTAACCAACTCTGTCAGCAAAACAATGAGGTTGCAACATCCTTCGGTATTTGGGATTATCAATAGTTGACTTCATTAGCCACATCTTTATTTTACTCCTTAAACTTCCCCACAAACTCATCCTCAAGCCAATACTCAACAAATTGTTCGTCACACAACCCCTCCTTTTTCAATACTTCAGCTACCTTATAGAGGCAACGATAAGCAACAGACAGAGTTAGGTCACGTTTTTGGTAATCCACATCAACATATCGTTGTAGCAAGAGTTTAAGACGGAAAATAGTATTTTCATCTTTCAACTCATCAATGTGCTTTTCCGCAAGGTACTCAATAAAGGCCAGCATCATTGTCAGTGATTTCTTGCATTGCAGCAAAGCTCTGTCAATAACGGCATCAACATAGACCCTGTATTTATCCAAGCCATAGAAATCAATGCACCTTGCCAGCAACTGAAGTTCCTCATTCACATATGCATCCTTATCGAATATCTTATCAAGCAATTGCGAACTTCCATACGATTTTATCATCACCACTTTGATGCGCTGTAAAACCGTCTCATATTCTTCATGCTTACCATCAGACAGCACATTATGTTCAACAAACTCCATCATATCCGTAAGCAGCCCCATATGCTCCCTGGCAAAGAACCCGTCATCTATTCCTTTCCATCCTTCCAGTAAAGCCAAGTTCTTTCCTAAATTTTCAATGATGATCTTCAACTCCTCATCCGTCCACTTTATATCCCTTGAAATTTTGTTTAGCGAAAGATATTGAGGAACAGTTGCACTTTTTGTATCAATACCACAATGCCAAATATCCTTAGCCAATATGCTTCTCTTGACAATATTCATCGCATCTTCATCACCATAAGTAATAAACGTCAATGAATGGAGAACTTCGAAGGATGTATGTTCTACCTCTTCATGATTTGTTTTTATTCTATCTCTCAGTAGCTCTATGGATTCTTTATCAAGTAGTCCACAATGGCCAAAATGAGCTGCAATCAAGAAACTCTTATTCAAAGGATACTTACCCAAAATATCCTTAATCATATTCAATTGTGCAGTGGTCAGAGTTATACCCTCATCCAGATGCAATTTGTATATAAGATTCGAGAAGTAGTAGGTATTCTTATCAAAATGCTCTAGAAGCAAATCAAGAAATGCCAGCTTCCTGCCAGGATCCTTCAGATAATAGGCAGCATCTTGCATAAAATGATATAATGACGAGAGGGTAGATATCATCGCGACATTTGGAACCAGCACTTTATTGAACAAATCAATCAGTCCATCGTACCATACATCTTCTGATACAGAACAAAGCATTTCTTTGGCGACCCATAAACTAGATTCCCAGTTGATACCCTTTGTCTCATTAGCTACAACTTTCAATAGTTTTGTGAGCATATCGGGGACAATACCTGCAAAAGGCTCAGCAAACGCATAATCTTGACCTATTCTTAACAAGGTATTCTTGTCAGTCAGTTGGAGGCTGTAGTATAATGCGGGATATGGCATATAACCATACACTCTCTTAAACACTTCGTACCAGTCTTGGGGGCTTATCAAGCTATATCCACCCCACTGAAGAGGGAAGCCTGTTAAGATAAGTAGTTCCATAAACCGCAAAGCTTCCTCAACATCAGTTTCTCGCTTAGTCAGTTGGAACGACCATCCCCCTCCACTCCCGTATGGTTTCACTTCTTTTTTCTCATACTTAATATTCTTGAGCATCGCATCTCTGCATTCATAGAATCCAGGAATACTAGCAGTCTTGAATTCGTTGTATGAGTATTTTGGAGGAAGTTGCATTGACAAAACATTGCCAAGTACAGAAGCATAATAACGTCCTTCAATATCTACGGAAGCACTAAGGTATTCATCTATCAACTTACGACTTAGTTCAGGATCAGTATTAGCTAAAGAAGCCGATTTATTTATCGCCCAAATATCCTTTGGTAGCCATTTTATAGCTGAATCATGCTTTTCCTGAGGTTCAAGCATATAGCCGTTCTGCATCGTCTGAAGGTTCAATATCCAATCTGAGTCTGTACCTTCATCGCTTTCAATACTATCCAGTTGAAATGCTTTACCTATTTGCTGTACCTGTCTCCATTCAGGTACATCTTCAATCAATTTATTCTTTTCCTCGGTTCTGAAATTAAAGAACCATAATCCGCAATCCAGACAAGCTAATGAAAATAGCTCTGCATCCTCTTTAGTCCACTCTTTTTTGTCGTATAATGTGGTTAATGCCATGCGCTGGTGACCTGCGCTTGGAGGCATAATGATAGTATTTCTTAAACGGCGAACCTCTTTCACGTCTTCAGCTGTCACATTTTTTGCATCGATGCCAGACCACACTCTTTGATATTGAGACAATGAGTTAACAATGGTATTACCTATAGGGTTAACCACATATGCCGTCCCATCATTTAGATATCTGAACAAAAAGGTGAATATTGCCCCAATATCTTTTGTCTGTGGTGGTGCACCAATTTTAGCCAGCACTCCAACATCTGTAATGTCAATCAAACCGATGTGATGATTCTGATAGAACAACTGCCTTGCAATATCTATATTCTGTTTACCTATGGTTAAAAGATATACTTTTGTTTTATCCTTTTTTATATCTTCAGCATCTCTGTCAAGAACATCTTTCATCCATTCCAGCCAACCGAGGAAATTAGGATCATTTCCAGAAAAACCGATCAAACAAAAAACACCAGTCAGCAATCCCGTCTTCATTTGATAGGAGAAAGCTTGATGTTTCTCCGCATAGGTTGCATAGTCTTCTGCTGAAATAATATAACGACGGCTCTTATCATTATCGAACTCATAGTCTTTACTCAATGAGTTTCCAACCAAATCACCGTGAACCTTTACAATACCTCTATGCTCGCTCAGCTCTGTCAGTTTATAGTCCACCGTTATTTTACGGTAGTCCATACCATGAATGTCATTAGTCAGTTCGAGCAGGTTATCGTAGTTGGTCGTATAAACATGTTTCCATTTGCACAAAAGCAATTCTTTATGTACATCCAGATTGCTAGCTTTGAATGTTAAAGAAGGTCTATTTGTTACCCTGAACACACCATTCGTTTCCTCAACGTATGGAAGGTGGTCTTCAATATATACATCAATAGCCTCTCTGTAGCCCTTATCTTCTATGTATTTGGAAACTAGATTTAAATACCCGACCTCTCTTATTATCCTTGCTATTTCCTTTTCTTCAAAGGCATCCTTTGTATAGTAATAGGGGCCAAATCCAGACCTATATTGTCTGTAGCGCTCTTCTATATTCTGGTCATACAAGTCCAGCACAAGGTCTCTCAACAAGCCATCCCAATCTGGATAGGATGAGATAGCATTTTTTGAGAAGCCTGCGCCAACAAGTACGGAAACAGTTCTTTTATCGTGCTGTTCCTTCAGTTCTTTAAGTAGCTCTACAGATGGTTTCATTATTTCTTTTTAGTTTTTTTACGCCCATTGATTAACTCTTCTATACTCCTCGCACAAAGCTAATAGTTTTTCAAACATCTCACTCCTCTCAGGTTTGAGAGTTCCTGCATTCATCAGTTGCCTATTATGTTTGAGCCAGTTGCAGTACTTACCTCTTTCTTCTGCATCATATTTGGAAGGGTTACGATGGTTGGTCTCAATGAAGGTTTTCACCTCATTGTATTTGGCCAACCAACGTTCATCTTGGGTCATAGATCAAAGATTATAGTAATCCTTTGGTCTTCTTTGAGGCCAAAAGAGGTATGAACAGAACGCCCATACCCCTTTTAAGAATGCTTTCATTATTCGATTGCGCTCTTGATTGTTTCCACGATGTACTTCACGTCCTCATCTGAGACGTATGGACCGGCAGGCAAGCACATACCGACTTTAAATACAGCCTCTGAAACGCCATTCACGTATGCAGGAGCATCCTTGTATACCGGCTGCTTGTGCATGGGCTTCCAAACTGGTCTTGCTTCAATGCCAGCGGCATCCATATATACACGGAGAGCCTCTACATTATCATTAGGCTGGCAATCCGTAGTCGCACTATCTGCCACATGAATTACACCAGCAGCTCCACCTACAGCTCCTTGGATTATGGTCTTGTAAGCATTCTCCTGGCCTTTTACCTTAACTTCAGGGTCAATAGTGATAGTGACAAGCCAGTAGTTACTGTCGTATTCACCGGTAGCAGGTTGAGCGTGAACGTGAACACCAGAAACATCCTTCAATAGCTCTTCATACAGTGCCTGAACGTGTTTATGATGGGCTATATGCTCGTTAGCCACAGTCATCTGACCACGGCCAATACCTGCACAAATATTACTCATGCGGTAGTTGTAACCAATCTTCTCGTGTTGATAGTATGGGTAACTCTCTCTATACTGGGTAGCATACATCATAATCTCACGCCATTCCTCCTCGTTGTTGGTGATGAGAGCACCACCTCCAGAAGTGGTAATCATCTTGTTACCGTTAAAGCTCAACACACCATACTTGCCAAATGTACCTAATACTTGACCTTTCCAGCGTGAACCAAAGCCTTCAGCGGCATCCTCAATCACCGGGATGTCGTAGCGGTTAGCAATCTCCATAATATGGTCAACATTGTATGGCATACCATACAATGCAACTGGGACAATCGCTTTCGGTTTCTTTCCAGTCTTGGCAATTCTGTCCTTAATGGCCACCTCCAGTAAATCTGGATCCATATTCCAAGTGTCTTTCTCGCTATCGATAAAGATTGGTGTTGCCCCGAGGTATGTGATAGGATGTGAGGATGCACAGAAAGTAAAGCTCTGCACACAAACCTCATCGCCCGGTTTCACGCCACAGGCAATCAAAGCCAGATGCACAGCTGCGGTACCAGCCGACAATGCCACCACACGCTTATTCTGCCCAACGAACTCCTCAAGATCCTTTTCAAAACCGTTTACATTAGGACCAAGAGGCACTACCCAGTTGGTATCAAATGCTTCTTGGATATACTTCTGTTCAAGTCCAGCTTCGCTCATATGAGCCAGACATAAATAAATTCTTTTGCTTGGCATATATCAAATATTGTTATTCTTTGTTATTGTTTATTATGTTTGAATGACGAATAGCAACCTTATTGTAGTCGTCCTGATTATTGAATTGTATCTTTAATTGTGAGTTCAATGGAGCTTTAAGTTTGTTCACATTGATAATAAGAGATCTTTCTGTATTAATGTCGTTGTTCACGAAATCAAATATTATGGGCTGTTGATTTTCATCAGATTTGATTTCCAGTCCATTGATACTAATTTTATCAATATAATGGATCTTGTCATCGAAATGGGGTTCTTTGCTGCATCGAAATAGGTATAATTGATTCGTTTTATCCTCAACATATACTGTCATGCAATTAATGGATAAATTTGGCCAACACTTTTTTTGTAATTCTTCCCTTGAATTAATATCCTGGCTTAAATAACCAGCAGAAATCATATAATTACGGCTCGAATTCATATAAAACTCACAATTATTGAAAACAACATCATGAGGGACGTATGTATTATAGGAGGATTCGTACAACACGGGAATAAAACTTTTGAAAACACAGTTATCAAATCTAATCATTCCGAATGTTGATGAGAATTGATTATATAGATTGATAAATGTTACATTATTGAATGACACATCCCGTCCATAACAATGTATATCAAATCGATTGATTTCGCTATTTTCTATTGTTGCTGTGTTGATATTATTATTGCCAAATATACCCCAATTGCCATTCGCATATAACCCATTTGCATAAAAATTCCAGATATTGTTCATGCTTATTCCATATCCAGAATAATTTGACCTTGAATAAGTACCATTGATCCTTACATTTTCAACACTAATATTCGAACAATCGGCAATATGAATAGCCACATCCTCAACTAGGTCATTAGGAACTGTATTTATTACAACATCTTTCAACAATACTTTATCAACTCCAACGACTGTACACAGAAATGTTTTTTCTGTACACTCAGATGTTCTATTTAACACCAAATCTGTTATGGTCAAATCTGAACCTACATTATAATATTTGCAAACTGGTGATGAATTGGCGTTATTATAAGGCATAACAGGCTTATTCTTAGCTCTTCCATTCTTTATCAAAATTATGTCGCGACGAATATGCCCATACGTATATCCTTTTCTGTTTTCAACCCAAGGCTTTTGATCCTCTACTACCAACAATTTAGTTCCATTAGACAAAACAGGATTATTATAAAATTTGCCTTCATCTATTGCTTCTGCTGTAACTTCTATTGTTTCTGCTTTGTTCTTGAATGAAAACAAAAAAGTGTTTTGCATATTGTTAGTAACATTAAAGACTGTGCCAGAGAAATCATTGTATTCTCCTAACGGTATGCTTTCGGCACCTTTGGGAATTATTATATCAATGGTGTCTATATTACTATAATCAACAACCAAACCTTGTTGTAGAGCTGCTTTATGTGTGTTTAACAAAACTTCAAAACGCTCTTCTCCTGTTTTTGCTTGCTTTAAGCCAAAAGAGTTGGGTGATATACTACCTCTGTTTAATACAGTAAATGAGTTAGAAACACATCCTGTAACAGAGAAAAGTATTATTAAAACAAATCCAAAACTTCTAAGCTTAATTTTCATGTTCACCTACTCTGCATGCAACACTAACAACTTTTTTGGCAAGAAAACCAAATGTTGACATATTGTAAAGTTCTTTATATTTCCATCGTTCTTTCCAAACCCGTTTCACATTGTTCCAGCGAAACTTCCACACATTAGCATCCCGCTCGCGAGGTTGACCAACAAACATATAGTCAAACACTTTATCGGCAAGTATTGTGTCAAACCTTTGAGCGTCTTCAACCATTTCGACAGGAATGCCTTTAACTGGGATTTTCAAATTCCTTATTGACAAGTTTGTTAATATATCAGCAAATTTGCTGTAGCCGTAGGTGTATTTGGTCTTAGCTTCTCGGAACCAATCTATATCAACACTCTTGCCTTCGTTCACAAGAAACAACGCCCAATCTAACAAATGGCGAAGCGTTACTCTCTCAAAAGCAAAGTGGGCTGATGTATGCCAAGGAAGAAACAATGCATTAAAGTTAGCAGTTGGGTATTTTGCCCCTTGGATTGTTCTACCAGCAATCACAACATCTTTACCATCTTTGATGCTATTCTTGGCTTTCGATTCTAATTGTGCTTCAAAATCACGAGTTTGACGACGAGGACCTCGCAAATCACCGAGGATTCGATGGTTCTCCACCATCACTCCATTCACTATCGAAGCTGAGTGTCGGTAATAATAGGGATCGACATCTATGCCAGCAGCTTTCAATGCTTCATTGCTCTCAATAAACCTATCACCTGGGTATATGTCTATGTCACCACAAGGTCGATGCAATGGATTTGGATAATATCGTCCACAAGCAAAGCCCTTCATCAACAAGAAGGGGATTCGTTTATTATGGAGAACCTCGGAAAGATCAGTTAAAGCCTCAAGTTGTTGCAGATTGCCATACTCAATCAGTTTTAAGCGACCAATTGCTTCCAACAGCAATGGCTTATTTTCTGTTGAATCTAACGATAATTTTATTTGCGGGGCCTTTTTCTTTAGTATTTCATACCCGTCTATCGCTATGGCTTCAACGCCTTGTTCTGCTGCCATTTTCAAGACATCTTTCCAATTGATGTCATGTGGAAGTGAGAAATCACTTTCCCACCCCATGGCTATTCTGACCATTTTTAAGAGTGCTTCCCTGCTATTGACCACTACTTGTTCTGAGTAAGCTCACCCTCATTCAGCGTATAGCTACGACCACACTCACATTTCAGTGAATCATCCAATTTCTTTCCACACTCACAAACCCAACCGATTCTCTTTGCCGGAACGCCTGCCATCAAAGCATAATCGGGTACATCTTTAGCCACCACGGCTCCGGCAGCAATCAAAGCCGATTTGCCCACATTATGACCACAAACCACTGTGCTGTTGGCACCAAGTGAGGCACCTTCTTTAATCACCGTTTTGGCATATACACCATGAACTGGGAAATGGGCTCGAGGGGTGGTGACATTGGTAAACACGCAGGATGGTCCACAAAAAACATTGTCCTCAATCTCCACACCTTCATAAACCGAAACATTGTTCTGAATGCGGACACCATTGCCGATATGCACATTATTGCCCACATTCACATTCTGTCCCAATGAGCAGTTCTTGCCAATCACTGCACCTTTCTGCACATGGCAGAAGTGCCATATTTTGGTGCCTTCACCAATCTGAACATCGTCATCCACATACGACGACTCGTGAACGAAATAGTTTTTTTCTTCCATTATCTTAACCATTTATACATTAACTCAATCGGATGTACCGCATGAACGCCTGTGCCGTCCAAAATTTGCTGTCGGCACGATGTGCCAGGAGCACAAACCACTGTTGGCGTCACGCCATCAGCCTTCTCCATCGCCTTTCTCACGGCCGGGAACAACACCATTTCGCCAATAGCAAGCGATGTGCGGTAGTGCTCTTTCTCATAACCAAACGAACCCGCCATACCACAACAACTGCTGGGAATGACATTTACCTTGGCATTCTTCAGCAAATGCAATGCAGATACTGTTTTATCCACCCCCACTAACGACTTCTGATGACAATGCCCATGCAGCCAAATCTCAACCGCATCGTCTTTGAAATCGTCTGGCAGGATTTTTCCTTGCTTCGCCTCTCGCATGATGAACTCATCAAACAAGAGAGCGTTTCTCGCAATGCGTTTGGCATCCGTACGCATTTCAGCAGGAACCAAATCGGGATATTCATCCCGGAAGCTGAGGATGCAAGAGGGTTCTATGCCCACAAGTGGCGTAACAGCTGAGACCTTATCCTTCAACAAGGAAACATTCTTTATGGCAAATTTCTTTGCCAACTTCAGGCAGCCTTTTGAGATGGCCGCTCGGCCACTCTCCACATGCTTGGGTATCTCCACATCATATCTCAGTTGCAGCAGCAACTTGGCAAATGTGAGACCTAACTCAGCTTCTTGGAAGTTGGTAAACTCATCGGCAAAAAGAAGTACCTTTCCTTTTGTCAAAGGCAATTTGCACTTCTTTTTCTCAAGACGCACTAAATGCCGCATAGTATGGTGACTTAAGGTAGGTATGTCACGCTTAACGGAGAACTTTACAATATGCTTGATGATGTTGGAGGAAAATCTCCATGAGGCAAATAGGTTGTATATCGGCCACACATAGTGACCCAACTTCTCCACCATGGCCATTCTTGCCACCGCAAACGACCGCAGGGGTGTGCCTTCCTTGTCATAGATTTGTTGCAAGACCTCGGCACGGATGCGGGTCATGTCCACATTCGATGGACACTCGGCCTTGCAGCCTTTGCATGCCAAACACGAATAGAGCATCTCTTCCAATTCGTGACACTTCAGCACTACACCATCAATTCCGTTGGTCAGCACCTCGCGCAACACGTTAGCACGGGCACGGGTGGTCATCAGCTCGTCTTTCGACTCCTTGAAAGCCGGACACATGGTTCCACCAATCAGATTCGACTTGCGGCAATCACCAGCCCCATTACATTGCTCGATAGAACACATCAAGGCATGGCATTGTGATTTCACCCCACTGGCACCTTCCACATTGCACTCATCGAAATCAGCCCGCCAGTTAAAATAGGTCTTGCCGTTTTTCAATTGCGCTTCCACAGCATAGTTCTGCCCCACCTCGAAACGAAGAAATTCGTCCATCGGAGGTGTGTCCACAATCTTGCCGACGTTGAAAATGCCATCAGTATCCCAACACTGTTTTACCTCACGCATCATCTGATAGCACTCATCACCATACATCAACGGGATGAACTCACCACGCAAGCGACCATCACCATGCTCACCACTCAAACTGCCCTTATGTTTCTTGCACAACTTGGCTGTTTCTTCCGCCACACTTCTGAACAGGGCTTTACCCTCGGGTGTTTTGATATTGATAATCGGGCGCAGATGCAACTCACCTGTGCTGATATGTCCGTAATACACGCAACTCAACCCTAGACGGTCAAGCATTTCGCTAAAATCCTTCAAATAATCCGGTAACCTTTCGGGAGCAACTGCTGTATCCTCAATCACGCCAATAGGTTTGGCATCACCTTTCATGCCACTCAGCACACCCAAACCAGCCTTACGCAACGCCCAAACCCGTTCCACATCCGCTCCATACACACGGGTGCAGGTATAAGCCAAGCCGCTTTCTTGAAGTTCTTTTTCTAACGCATCAGTGTTGGCATCCATATCCGAACCGTTGAACTCGGAAATAAGCAATGCGGCAGGGTCACCTTTCACAAAGAATCGGTTTTTCTCAGCAGCCGTGTTGCCTTTACTCAATTCCAGAATCTTTCCATCCATCAGTTCAATAGCCACAGGATGATGTTTCAAAGCAATCAGGTTGGCCTTATAGCTCTCTTCCAAGGAATGGCAATGGGCGCATAGCACCATGTGTTCCGTAGTTGGCAGTGGGTCGAGCGAGACTTTGATTTCTGTGATGAAACAAAGTGTGCCTTCTGAACCGCATATCAGTTTGCAGAGATCAATATCATCCTCAATGGCTTCATCAATAGCGTAACCACAACTACGACGACGCAGGGTTTTGTCTGGGAAGCTTTCTTCGATGAGCTTTCGTTTTGCAGGATCGTTCTTCCATGCTTCCAGTTGAGCATAGATGCGCTTTTCCAATTCCCCTTCGCCTCTTTTGTCCGTGTCGAAAAAGGAACCGTCGGCCAAATAACCTTTCAACTGGAGCACATGATGACGAGTTGAACCATACACCAACGAATGGGTGCCGCAAGAATTGTTGCCCACCATTCCGCCAATGCAGCAGCGGTTGCTGGTGGAGGTTTCGGGGCTGAAAAATAATCCGTATGGCTTTAATGCTAAATTCAACTCATCGCGCACCACACCTGGTTGCACCCTTGCCCAACGCTCCTCGGCATTGATTTCAAGAATCTTGTTTAGATGCTTGCTGACATCCACCACAATGCCACTGCCCACCACCTGACCGGCAATGGACGTACCACCCGCCCGAGGAATCAGGCAGGTATGTTCACCCTTGGCATAGTGAATTAATCCTAACACATCTGTATCGTTCTCAGGATATGACACACCAAGTGGCATTTCCCGATAAGCAGATGCATCTGTGGCGTAGGCTATTCTATGTAGATTATCAGTGTAAAGATTCATTATGATTCAAATGGTGCAATAAAATCTTTTGCCAATTTATTCCACGGCAAATTCTTTTCAACATATTCTTTGCCCTTGCTTCCCATCAGCTTTCGTTCATCAGGCGTCATATCTGCCAATTTCTTAATAGCATCAGCAATAGCTTTTACATTTTCTGCCTCTACTCTGATACCGCAACCGACTCTCTCAACAACTGAACCTGGTTCATCAACGGATTGAACTATAGGCAACGAACAGAGCATATAATCAGTCATCTTATTATAAGATGTTCCATACTGGTGCAGTTCAGAGTGCAATCCCCCCAAATGTGCTATATCAAAATGTTTGTTTACAGCAGGTATTAAGTTCTTTGAGACTGCAGGAAGAATAGTAACATTTGACAATTTATTGTCTTCAATCACTTTTTCGTATGAGGGTAATTCTGGGCCTTTCCCCACCAATACAAAATGAATATCATTGCGGTCTTTGAGTTCAGCTGCCGCCCTTACCAAGGAGATAACATTACCTGATGCTGCAAAGCCACCCGCAAATCCAACAATCACTTTCCCCTTTAAATCATCAAAAGCTTTTTGATGCTCCTCGGGTAGCGGTAAACTAAATTTATCCTCTGTCCATTCTTCTGGATAATAACCATTGGGGACACAAACGAATTTATTAGGAGCCAATCCTCTTTCACGCATGTGACCCTCGGCATTCCAAAGCAAAGAAACCACCTTATCGACATGCTTATACGCATAGTCTTCTGCTCTTTGCATAACCCAAATAAACGGATGATGGTCGGAATAGCCTCCTATCAGTTTTGGAGACAATGGCCAAATGTCACGAACCTCGTAAGTATATTTAGCATCCGATTTCTTTGCAATCTTGTGAGCCGCATAATTGTCCAAGGGGTAGCACGACCCAGCAATCACCAAATTTGGCTGTTCCTCGCGTGACAATCTCTTTGCATACTTGTTTAGTTTCCTTACAAAAATCCCCATATTCATAATACGCTTCAAGGAACCCTCATACGAAGGAGTCGAAAGCCAAATATACTTGATGCCATCAATCATCTCAACCTGATAATCCTTTTCTATTACAGGATTATGTAATCTGAGATGGGAAAATGTAGCAGCAACTATGGTTACTTTATGACCCTGATTAACCCATTCTTTTGCCAAATAATAAGCACGGTATTCCATGCCATAGGATTGGCTACCAGCGTAATGATTTATGAGGAGAATATTCATAATTTAACCTAAATATTTTCTAAATTTACGAGCAATGCCTTCGAAACTTTCAAGCATAGATTTTGGATAGTCAGAATGTTGTTTAGCTGGAAGTGCAATAATCTTATCAAATTCTTCTCTTGTTATTCCAAAATAATCCGCCAAGAAATTCATGTCTTGTTCCTGCAATTCTTTTGAAATATAAGCAGGTTTCTTTAATTCTTCAATTGCATCCTCGCGACTCATTTGTCCATCAACAATCAAGCTGGAAAAATGTGATTTGCGTTTATCAAAATTATATTTTTCTGGCAAATAATAGCATTGGAGAAATCTACACAGAATGCTTTCATAATGTTTTCCTCCATAATAATTATAATCGGAAAAGTCTTTCAACTCTGCTAATACTCGTTCCTTATTATAGTCAATATAGTTCAGAGGATAGAAGTTCGTAACTTTTGAGAAATACCGCCATCCAATATAGGCTGACCAAAGATTTCCTACTTTAAGTTTATCAATGGGCTTAGTTCCAAAACGCTTATGAATGGCCATCAAATGTGTTTTATCCATTGCGTTTATACCCGTTGAGCGCTCCAAGATGGATTCATGAGCGAAATTGGCTCCACTTAAAGAATACTTGATTCCATATTTCTTCGTAATATCGTGCAAAGCTTGTATTAATAGATTGTCTTGTGACATAGCTAAATTAGGGACCGATGCCTTAAAGAAAGCAAGCATCAAATCCGCATATTGTTCCTTGTCGGGGCATATATTTATTAGCTCGACCTTGGCCTTATCACAAAGGTTCTTGATATTCTGCTTTGCTATTTCTGTATCTAACCCATCATCAATATGAACAGCCAACATACGAAGGCCATATTGATAACCAAGATAAATAACATAAGAAGAATCCAAACCGCCAGAAACGCCGACTATACAGTCATATTTTTTCCCTTTTCCTTCTTCCTTAAGCTTAGCCATCAAGGCGTCCAACTTCTTCTTTCCTTCTTCGTTAGGGAAATATTCTTGATTTCTACGAGCCAATACATCATTGCAATAATTGCAGTGTCCGTGCTCGTCAAAAGTGATTGTTGTGTCGGAGGCATTATCCATGACACATCGTGTACAGCGTTGATATTCCATTATTTATAAAATTTTTTGATTGTTTCAATAATAAGATCTTGCATACTCCAAATCATTTCCGTATGTATTGGAAGAGACAGCACAGAATATGCACAATTTCTTGCATTTTCAAGAGATTCGCCAGCACGGGTAATAGGCTTAAAAGCCTCTTGCTCTTGCAAAGGAAGTGGATAGTAAATCATACTAGGTATTCCCTGTTCGGCCAGGAAAGCTTTCAATTCATCACGCTTACCATTCTTAATTTTCAGCGTGTATTGATGATAGACGTGCGTGCTGTTGGGCAACTCTTTCGGAGTTATGATAAACTTTTCTTCAGGATCAAATGACCTTAACTGCTTGGTATAGTAAGCAGCTGCCAAATAGCGTGAATTGCAATACTCATCTAAATGCTTCAATTTCACATCTAACACAGCTGCCTGAATGGAATCAAGACGTGAGTTGCAGCCAATCACAGCATGATAGTATTTCACACGCTGGCCATGGTTGGCAATCATGCTGATGCGTTCGGCCAACTTGTCATCGTTGGTAAAGATGGCTCCACCGTCGCCATAGCATCCCAAATTCTTGGATGGGAAGAAAGAGGTGCATCCAATTGTTCCCATTGTACCAGTCTTAGCCTTATGACCATCGCCAAAAGTATATTCAGCACCAATGGCCTGTGCATTATCCTCAATCACATAGAGCTTGTGCTCCTTGGCAAAGTTGAGGATGGGTTCCATATCGCAACTTTGGCCAAAAAGATGAACAGGAATGATGGCCTTAGTCTTGGGTGAAAGTGCCTTCTTAATATTCTCAACCGTTACGTTGAAAGTATCATAGTCCACATCCACCATTACAGGGGTAAGACCCAGCAGACCTATCACCTCAGCAGAGGCAACGTAGGTAAATGCAGGTACTATGACCTCATCACCTGGTTTTAATTCCAATGCCATCAAAGCGATTTGGAGTGCATCGGTACCGTTGGCACAAGTGGTGACATGGCAACCGCCCAAGTATTCACTCAAATGTTGTGCAAATTCCTTAACAATGGGACCATTAATAAAAGCAGTGTTGTCAATAACATTTTGGATACCTGCATCCACCTCGTCTTTTATCTTAAGGTATTGACCCTTCAGGTCAACCATCTGTATCTTCATAACTGTCAATTTTCAATTATCAACTAGTATTTCATATCGTCCCAGCCGAAAGGATGTTTTGCCAACGGCATCTTAGCAAGCGGATGGTAGTCGCCCACTAAACCAATAGGTGTGGAATGACGGATGTCGCTCACAATCTGGATGCAGTTGCGAGCTTCACTGATACGGAATCCACGACCAGCCAAAATCTCCTGATAGCTCTTGGTGTGAAGCTCGGTAAAGCCTTGGCTGAACTCAAACTCATCCCCATCAATCATGATGGTACGATAGGTTTTCTTTTCGCCCTGCACTGCATTGGGAGGCAAACATTCAGAATTGATGCTAAGGAAATAGCGCACACGGGCTTGTTTCAGTTCAAGATAACCGGCTACACGATCGTGACTCATCACATGAACAATGTTTTTCTGCACAGGACCGAAAATCCACTGAAGCATATCGTAGAAATGTACGCCAATATTAGTGGCCACACCACCACTCTTATGCACATCACCTTTCCAAGAAGAATAATACCATTTGCCACGAGAGGTGATGTAAGTTAAATCCACATCATAAACCTTGTCTTTGGGGCCTTCATCCACCTTCTTCTTCAAGGCCACAATGCTGTCGTGCAAACGAAGCTGGAGAATAGTGTATGCCTTATGACCTGTTTCTTTCTCCACCTCAATCAAATTGTCGATGTTATATGGATTGAGCACTAAAGGTTTCTCACAAATCACATCGCAACCCAAACGCAAACCATAGCGGATAAATGCATCGTGGGTATAGTTTGGTGTGCAGATTGACAACCAAGAGATGGGGTTATCAGTATGTTGCTGCTTAGAACAAAAACGGTCGAACTGTTCTTGCTCGGTAAAGAATGAACAATCGGGGAACGAGCTGTCGAGACGACCTACGCTGTCAAATTTGTCGTAAGCGGCAATCAAATCGTTGCCCGTGTCGGCAATAGCCTTTAAGTGCCGGGGTGCAATGTATCCGGCTGCACCAATTAATGCAAAGTTTGCCATATATTATAAATTATTAATCTTTTCGAAAAAAGCCTTATTGCTGTTTATTATAGTTTCTTTTGGTATTGCTTGTATTGCCTTTATATAATTGGAATAAGTATCATTATTAATCATCAATATCTTTCTCACTATATCTTCTTCGTCATATGGGTTAACGTCAAAACCGGTTCCCAATCTATTAACTTTTTCAGCAAGAAAACTGTTACTACTTACAATGATCGGAATCTCAAAGAAAATAGATTCGTACAGTTTATTGGGCTCTGCATATTTGGGATTTAATTCCAATGTGTCATATGTTGAAACCACGAAGTCAATACTTTCGTATATCTCAGGATAATCCTTTGGGGCAGAAAATCTTCCATGAAAAGAAATATTAGGGTATGCCTCAAGTTCTTTTACTTGCATCGGTGTGAATCCAATAATTGCACCATAAAAATGAAATTCATGGTTCGGAAAATTTGACGCCACTATTTTTGCAAATGAAAACAACGCATCGTACCGAATTCCTCCTACGAAGGCAAATCGCAAATGAGTATAATCTATGGTTCTCCTATTTAGGTGCCTTAATTCTAAACACTCAACACTTACCTTATTTGGAATAATTGTAATCTGTTTTGGTACGTTGTTTCCATAATAATATGTAGCAAATCCTTCCGAGGTAAACACTGTTAATTTAGACTTTCTTATCACTTTTTTATTTATTCCCCGCACTAATCCCTTCATCAAATTGTTTCCCATGCGGTCAAACAACATATCTGATTCCTCATAAACATATACTAGGCCGGGACAAGTCAGTGCTGTTATAGAAGTATTAAGAGTAAAGAAATAGAACAGAGTCTTACTCCTATCATATTCGTAAATTATCTTTCTAAAGGCAGTAGTAAACTCTAAAAGCCGAGTAAGATACGAAGGCGGCTCCGAAAAGTGCTTTAATTGGTGAATAGGATAACTGTCACCATAGCGTCTAACGTCATCATCACGATATGTAAAGGTATACAACTCTACTTCATATCCCTCTGCCATAAATTCTCTAATTCTTTTGTGATACCTATTATCAAGGCAGTCACCGAAGAAAACTACTTTTTCGAATTTCATATCAATCAGTATCTATTTACTATAGTCTTCCATCTACGATTTCTCTCGGAAGAATACACTTTACGTCAAAGATAACGTGATTCTTCTCCAAAAGATTATCCCAATCCACATCATTATCACGGAACTGTTTGTGAGCAACTGCCACGATAGCAGCATCGAACTTACCCTTAGGCATTTCGTTTGAGATTTCGATACCATACTCATGCTTAACCGCTTCTGGATTGGCCCATGGGTCATACACCTTTACATTGACATTGTATTCCTGCAAAGCATGGTAAATATCCACCACGCGAGTGTTTCTCACATCAGGACAGTTCTCCTTGAAAGTAAATCCCATGATGAGGATATTAGAGTGAAGCACTTGGATGCCCTTCTTCAACATGTGCTTGATGGTTTGATCAACCACGTAAGCTCCCATACCATCGTTCATGCGACGACCTGCAAGAATAATCTCAGGATTATAACCTAAACGCTGTGCACACTGCGCCAAATAATAGGGGTCAACCGAGATGCAGTGACCACCCACCAAGCCAGGATTCATCTTAATAAAGTTCCATTTAGTACCAGCCGCCTCAACCACATCGGTGGTATCAATCCCCATCAGCGTGAAGATTTTCGAAAGCTCGTTGAAGAAAGCAATCATAATGTCACGCTCAGAGTTTTCAATAACCTTAGCAGCCTCTGCCACCTTCATAGAAGGAGCCTTATGGGTGCCGTTTTTCAGCACAGAACTGTACACTTTATCCACGATGTCAGCCACTTCAGGAGTAGAACCAGAAGTAATCTTCTTGATCAATTCCACAGTGTGAACCTTATCACCTGGATTGATACGCTCAGGGCTGTAGCCAGCGAAGAAGTCAACATTAAACTTCAAGCCGGAAACTCTCTCCACAACGGGGATACACTCATCTTCTGTAACGCCAGGATAAACAGTAGATTCATAAACGACGATGTCACCTTTTGAAATGACCTTACCGACAGTTTCACTGGCCCCCCATAGAGGACGAAGGTCTGGAGCCTTGTTTTCATCTACTGGAGTTGGAACTGCAACCACATAGAAATTGCAATCACGGATTTTTTCAAGATCTGTGGTGCAAATGAAACCATGATTCTTGATGGCGTCTTGAAGAAGGTCGTCAGCCACTTCGAGGGTAGCATCATGACCCGTCATAAGTGCATCAACACGTTTTTGATTCATGTCGAAACCGACAGTAGGATACTTTGTTGAGAACAGGCGTGCCAGCGGCAAGCCAACGTAACCGAGTCCGATTACAGCGATTTTAATGTCTTGCATATAAAAAATATTACTTGTTAATTTTTATTTTTCAACGTGATTATCTTCTAAATATAACATCCACTTTAATATATTATCATTTCTAAAACAAGGAAGCATCTCTATCAGAATAGTAATCGACAAGCTTTCCCACCTGATTATCATTCATATTATTATTAACATTATCCCAACAAAGACGCTCGTCATTTTTTATTAATATTGGTAAAAGTAGTCCGCTCTTAATTTTGAATTTATTAGTTCCAATAAGGTTAGCCATTGCGTTCAACCACAAATCATCACCTATAGGAGTTAGTGACATAGCAATATTGATATCCAACAAATCCTTATCGAAAAAATCACGTTTAACCAAAGTACCACCTCCCGACCCAAAGAACAATCTATTGTTGTATACAGCATCCGATGTCTCATTTACCCACCAGTTGGAATAAGGAGGTATATTGTTATGATCAAATTCGAGCACGCTCGCATATCTACAGATAATTGTATCATGGTAATGATTCCTTGCCTCTATCATTTGTTCAATCATATCAGCAGGATAATACAAATCATCATCTATTAACAGAACCCACGAATGAGGGTTTTCTTTCATCACATAATAATATTTTTTATGTGAGCGTATATCTTCACTAACAAATCTAACCTCAAAAAAATCACCAATTAATTCAGATAAGGAATTCGGCAAGCATTCATCAGGGAACTGTTCTTTAGACAACCATAATATGATTTTATTAGGGAGGATTGTTTGTCTTAACATACACTGTATTACTAAATAAACAGATTCAATTCTGGCAGGAAAAGAAGTAAGTGACACTATTATATCGCTCTTTTCTTTATCAAAATCGAGTTTGTTTTTTTTAAAATATTGAGGTATACGACAATTTGCTACCCTTCTAACAATTCTCCTAAAAGGGGATAATATATACGGTGGTATACCTTTATAATTGTGAAATCGCTCATATAAACGACAATAAAACGTTTGTGGATTCATAATTGTCTTAAATTATTATTTGCTCGTTCAAAAATACCACCAGTATAAAACACCAAGTACAATACAAAAAATGTCATCATATTTGCATCCCCCTTAACGAGAATAACTAAATAACCTAACATCAGAAAAAAAAGAAACGTCCTAAATATTGGCGTATTATTATATTTCTTTAGCATTTTTAGTGTTTTAACATGGGCCCATAAATTAAGCCCTAATCCTATTATACCACCATAGAAAATTTGACGGAAAAAGCCCACATCAACGTGCATATAATATCCATAAACTGGATCAGTATATCTTGCATCGCCTATTAAAAAGGTCTTGATACTAAATCTTGTTGTCATCCACCAATTCATTACATTTTCCGCAGATTTGTCATCCGATTCCCTATCAATAAAAAAACTAAAAGCCCATCGTCTCATATCATCATCTATATTACTCATCGTTATTGATAAAGCTATCCAAACAGCCAATATTAAACCACCAACAAGAAAAATGTTCTTTGCAAATCCTCTACCTCTTTGATTTAACAAGAAACAACCAACAGATAATGCAATTATTGCCAGCGACCAACGCGTTGTTAAAAAGGACGTTATTGATATAACCACCCACATTAATACTAGCAAATACTTTTCAATATTTTTTTGCACTCTATCAATTAAATATATAGCCGTGATAACACCCAACGCACAAGATGTTAATACTCCAAAATAAATAGCATTCCCGATGCCAATTAAACGCTCGATGTCAAAAATATCGGTCCAATAATCATTACCAAAGTCAAATTGCAAAAAAGAATCTACAAAGCTATATAATGCAGGATATAATTTCATTAAAATTGAAAGAACACTTTCAAGGAAGATGGTTATTACAACTAAAAACAAAAACTGATCTATAGATTTTAAGTGTTTTTTTGACACTTCGTATATTAACTGTGCGCCAAAAAAACTACCAAGGATTGGCACGGCTGTTTTTATCAAGCGAAATTCAGAACCACCATTAATTGTACTAGTAAAAATATCCCAAATCACCATTGCTATCACAAACAGACCAATGGTAATATATTCTTTTTTTAATCTGTACCCCTGACCATTAAAGTATTTGAAACAAGTAAAAAAACCTACAATCTCAAGAATTACTTTTGTACTTATAGGAATCGCATCAAATACTATACTGTAAATATAGACAACAAGAAGAAATATCAAAAAACAACAGAAAAAAAAGTTTTTCATATGATTAATCTATGAATGAGCTTCAACATATATTTTTACCGCTGCCGAAATATCCTTAACATCGGACAACTCTTTTATTTTTATTTTTTTTCTAAAAATCCTTTTTATTGATTTAGATAAGTAATACCACACAAAATCTATATAAACAACTATCCTTGACTTGATTAAAACCGTATTATTAACAGATTCCTTAATATCATTTATCAAAGTAGAATTTTTCCGTATCATTTCAGCAAATAGGAACCCCTGATTTACAGATTTTGCCAAATCTTCCCTCTTTAATTCATCAAAAGCTTTCATTGCAGTTTCTGCCCAAATAGTCTGCACAGTGTAAATACGAGGTATCCTAGTATCCCAAATGTATGGTCCTCTTTTGTATAAATGAGGTGCATTATCTATTTTACCACGATGTCCTCCTGAATTGCTTTCTGCTGTAGTACTACTATGACACGCACCAGCTATTGTAATTGGCTTAAATAATGATACAAATTGATTACAACAACATGACGTCGCAATCGACATATATATATCTGGGGATAACCCCCCAATAATATGACCTGTCTGCATTAAAACCTTATCTAAGACACTCCTTTTCACTAAACCATGATAAACTCTAGGAAGATAATCAGAATAAACCAGTAAACCATTATTAACAAATGCTTTTAATTGCTTCTCACAATCAAGGATCTTAAAAGAGCCATCATTTGCATATAATGGCCAATCCATTGTGCCAAGAGGGCCTATCGCATTAGGCCAACGATAAGTAACCATGTACCGAGGTGTAACATTATCATACTGGTTTTTACGTGCCCATTCTGCAACTTCAAAAATTTCTGGAAGAATAGTATCATCATCTCCAATCATACACACATATTCTCCTGAAGCCATTCGCATGGCAGTATCCATATTAATAACCGAATTGATTCGACCGTGGATATGCTGATATACTACTCTTTCATCATTATTTTGCACAAGGTAATCCTCAATCTGATCAGAGTCGGAATTATCACATATAACCAATTCAAAATCCTTTCTTTTATAAGAAAGAATGTCTTTAATCACCTCTATACAATAATACTCACGCCCCCTAGTAGGGATAACTATTGACAGTAATTTCATTACCAAAATTATAATCTATTAATATTCCACTCAATATTTTCTTTAACCACTTTCGCAGGCGAACCAGCTATCAACATATTTGATTCATAAATAGAGTTGGTCACAACTGAACATGCAGCGACAACCGTATCGGGTGCAATTATTATACCCTTCAACACCACTGTTCTTAAACCCAGCCACGTATGCTTACCAACTTCAATATCTGAAGATCGATTATAACGTACTCCATTTTGCATCAATGAATGATAATCCGATGTATGCAATTCTACCCCATTCGAAAAAAGACACTCGTCGCCAATGTTTATATTCGCCCTTTCATATGCATTTATTATAGCTGGAGATTGTTTATATGCATTGACCGTTACTTTATTACCAATTCTAACTGTACAGCCCATGCCACTATAGATGTATAAACATCTAAAAGATCCCCGACTCCCGATTTCTACCCCCCCCCACTTATAACAAATCTACAACTATAAAATGAATTACTTTTTCCAAACGAACGCAAAATCGCTCTATTTTCATGACCTTTTAGATACAGACTAAGAAAGTTATTTCCACGAAACAACAAATTCAACAAAAAACGAATATTGTCTTTTATTTGAGTTTTCATCATATTCTCTTACATCCACCACCCGCAAGGCAGTGCTACATATTTTCTATAAAAATCTTGAACACCTTTCAGTTCCGGCTGATGGCCAAAGACTGAATAATATGTGTTGGGAAGATGCACGCCAGAGGCATAGTAGCCTTTCTCGCGCCACTCTTCCATAAAGGCTCGTTTGTGGTCTGCCAGAACACCATACACCCAGTAATTGGGGTTGGTGCCAGTCACGATTGAAACAGGCTTAACGACCTGATCGTTCATCAAAGCATCCCATTTCTTGGCCTGCTGCTGTTGTTTCTCTAACAGCTCATCAATTACTTTCATCTGCAAGCAACCCACATAAGAGTTAATTTCAGAAGGCGTTGCGCCATAGCCTGGCAATGCGATGTCACACAGTGGGCTAATCTCTTTCATATCATCCCGAAACCTTGGGCGGTCAATACCATAGTCACGAACAAGCACTGCCTTATCATAAAGAGCCTTGTCCTTGAATGAAACAGCACCACCGTCAATGGTGTTGGGCAAGCGAACTGTCTGGAATGAATAAACAGTTACATCAGCGCCAAGGTTTCCTACTTTCTTGCCCTTGTATTGAGATCCAAAACCCTCTATGGCATCCTCTATCACATAAAGACCTTTTTCTTTTGCCAATGCAAGGATTTCATCCACATAACCCACATAGCCGCAGAAATGGTTAATCAGAATAGCTTTTGTGTGAGGCGTAATTTTTTTTCTGACATCATCAACATCAAGCATACCTGTTGCAGGTTCTATGTCGGCCCAAACCACTTTTACATGCTGTGTGGCGAATGGTTGATTTGAGGCCAAACATGTCATAGGCGAACCTATCACCTCATCATTGGGTTGTAAACCGAGTGTGGTGATGGCCAGTTGATATGCTGCATTGAAACTATTTGTGGCAAATATCTGGCTGTTGCCAATATACTCGCCCAATCGATTTTCAAACTCATGTCCCCACTTGCCGTATGCCAATGCACCCGAATGGAGGATAGTATCCACCTCGGGTAAGGAATCCGGCATGTAAGGTTTAAATAATGGAATCATATTAAAACTCTTTCCCTGAATATTTAAAACTAATTATCTTCTCTGGTGCAAGATATGTCATTACATGAACACCTTCAGCTAAAACAGGTTCTTCACACACGTCTTGTTTCACTTCTTCCCAACCATATAGCTTATAGAATGGGACAAGAGCATCTCTACAAAATAAGAGGCCACAGCTTTGATTCTGCTTTAAATAATCATTTACTCTGTTCATCAACTCGCGTCCATACCCTTTACCCTTTTCAGCAGAGCAAACATTTCCTATTCCATAGGCCATATAGTCAGTATTGTTTGCTTTAAAGGAGACCCTCACAAGATTCATATAAGCTAAGTCTTTCGTACCTTCTTTTAGAAAGACATGCTCATCTTCGTCATCAATATTATCAATAATCCATTTTACCTGACTCTCTAAAGAATGAGGCCATGCGACACTCTTCACTTTAATAGCACGAAGCAAGTCCTTGAACAATATATCCTTATGTTTAACAATTTCCAAATTCATAACACGCTACCATATATATTTAGATACTAAAGAATCTATCACTTCTTTTCTTGCGTGAGTTGCATCATAAAATGATGTATTCACGAGCCCATCTTCAGCCCCATTAAAATGTCCAATAAGATGAATGCCATGCTCATCGGAAAAACGTTTTAGATAATTAATGGATTTTTTCATCCAAACATCATCTTTTATTAATTCATAATATATTGGGTGCATTGGTGACAAGAAGAAGGCCACTTCCACTTCATCTAACATGATGGAATCCATCAATCTCTCAAACAGCGAAATACGTTCGGGAGATAAATCCACATAATTGTAATAACCGGAAAAAGACCAAGTATAGCATTCCTCATCAATTTTTTCTTGGGGTCTTTCTCGGTATTTCTTGGGATAGTATATCGAACCATCGTATCGTTTTGTATACTCATCGTTTTTTACTGTATTCACATATGACATTTGAGCTGGTCCTTCCTTTATGCGTTTTGGTATTTCACCTACTGATTCTTGAAAATATGAAACCGAAAATAAATTTTTCACGTAAGAAAAGTCAACAACATCTTCACCTTCCCCTAGAAACTCTTTATAGTATTTGTTAAGGGTTTTCCAGTTTGTGGCATAATCATTTGCATTAAAGAGCGTTGGTACTACTCCTATTATTAATCTGTCGTATGATATTTGATTTTCTTTACAAATTTGAATAAAAGCCATCAGGTCTTCAGTTTTATAACTAGACACACTTAGATTCAATAGTTTTGCAGGATAAACAGCGTCTTCGGAGAGTGTCATTGTCGGACTACTTCCTAATACCAGATAATCATAATGTTTCCCCTTGTTAATTTCTGCCAACCTCCTTTTATATGTTCTTTCATCCATATTTGACCCTGTAATGGTGACATTTTTTCCTTGTTTATGCCCTTCGATAATTCTTTCAACGTAACTACCATGTAGGATATTAGCTGGGTCTACGCTACAATTAACAATTGCAATTAAGGCCAAAACGGGAGCTACGACTGCTATAACATATAAAAAAAATCTTTTCATACCTATCAAAATTGGAAATAGATAAACTGATTACTTTCCACATTTCCACAATACACTATGGCAATAAGAATCAGTACATCAACAAAATAAGAAATCCACTTATTGTTAAATACACCTGAATACTGTAGAGGGTGTTCCTTGCTTCTTTGCGTCCACTCTAAAACACAAAGAACAACCAAACTAACAATTACTGTAATCCTCAACCCATTTAAACTAGGCATTATTAAAAGGCCCTGCCCAAACATTGATGAAATATAACCAATGGCAGCTTGAACATTATCTGCTCTAAAAATAATAAGACCAAAAGAAATAAGAAAATATGTTAGAATAATACTACCAAAGTCTTTTAATTTAGGGAAACCCAACTTCGTAGCCTCCATTTTTTTGTTTTTTCCGAATTTTCCTAACAAGATAAGAGGAATGAACAATAGACCATGATAAACACCAAATAAGATATATGTCCAATTTGCTCCATGCCATAAACCTATAACAAACAGATTAATCATTACAGCCAAGATAACACCCAATTTACCCAGGTTACGAAAAGAATAGTTTAAAGGTGTATACACATAGTCTGTTATCCATGTGGATAAAGAAATGTGCCATCTACGCCAAAAATCGGCAACGTTTCTAGAAAGCAAGGGATGATCGAAGTTTCTTGTAATTTTTATATTAAGAATCTTTCCGACGCCAATCGCCATATGTGAATATCCATCAAAATCAGCATATAGTTGTATGAAATACAGCAGCGCAATAACTAATAGTGTAGATCCATTTTCATTTTGATAATTTGCCCATGCTGAATCCGTTATAGAAGCCAAATTGTCTGCTATACACATTTTAATAAAAACACCCCAAAGAATTTGTCGACATCCATCTATTGCTAAATTATAATCAAATTTTCTAACACTCCTCAACTGAGGAATAAACTTCTTCGCTCTATCAATAGGGCCTGAAAGAATTGTGGGAAAGAATGATATGTAAACAGCAAAATCAACGAATCTGTTTGTTGGTTCTATTTCTTCGTTACTAACTTCGAGAATATAGCTCAAGAGTCTGAAGGTGAAGAAACTTACTCCTATGGGGATTATTATGTTCAATGCGGTCCAGGATACATTTAAACCGCATTTGGTTAAGAGTTGTGCAATAGAGTCAGCAAAGAAATTAAAGTACTTGAAGTAACCCAAGATGCCAACTCCAAGCACAACTCCCAACACTTTTATCCAAGTTACCGAATTCCATTTCTCTTCATCGATTTTCTTTTTTAACCATAGACCCAGAAAATAGAAAACCACTGTCGAACCGAACAAAAGTGGTAGCATCCTCCAGTCTGCATAAGCATAAAAGAAATAACTGGAAATAAGAAGCACCCAATTTTGATACTTCGGCGTTTTCCCGAATATTGGCAAGTAGTATAATGCAAATACTACAACAAAGAATAACAGAAAAGAGAAGGAATTGACAACCATCTTAATTCACTTTTGTGCTAATTAAATCAATAAGATTTCCAACTGTCTCAAGCTTGTTTATCTCACGTAATTTAAATTTAATACCAAATGTCTTCTCGACATTGGAAATCATCAACATGTTTGTTAATGAATCCCAAATCTCAACATCTGCCGCTGTCATGTCATCACGAACAATGATAGTTTCATCCTTAAAAACATCGCGGAAAATCGCGGTTAATTTTTCAATAATTTCATTTCTTTCCATAATTATTTCTATTTAGTGTTATTAATTTATTCATACCATTCTGCCACCAAAGAGCCATCGCTGAATTGAAGTATTGGTTCGTCTTCATCTGGAGTTTCACCATCTTCTAAAATATGAGCTTTCAAAATCAGCATGTCATCATATAGGACACCATCATAAGGTAAAGACATAGCTCTTACCCAGTTATAGGCCTGTCGTACTGTCCAGTTTTTATCAAGAGGGTAAGGCTTTGATTCCATCTTTGGATAAAAACTCCCCTCCCCTTCTGGTTGTTTTATCACTGGTGCCTGATTTACAATTAAATCGAGTGCCTCAACAACAATGGTTTTATACTCTTGCATCCATAAAGAGTGAAGTTCAGCCACATAAGCATCTTCAGACAACGGATAACGCTTTTGAAGAATAATGTCACCTGTGTCAGTGCCTTCATCCACATAGTGAACAGTTATGCCCACTTCTTTCTCCCCATTAATAATAGGGTAATGCTGAGGGGCCAAACCACGATAATATGGCAACAAAGATGGATGAAGATTGATGAAACCAAGCCGAGGAATTCTGAGAAGTTCTGGTTTTATTATGCGCTCAAAATGTGCAATTATACAGATGTCTGGATTGCATTCGCTAACACAATCTATAACTTCTTTTGAATTGATTTTATTGGCTTGTATAATGGGAATTCCACTCTTTTCGCATGTAGACTTAAGCATATTGAATGCCTTATCATCATACGGGTGAGTGATGACCTTCATCACTTTATGTGATGTCTCAATAAGCGAGTTCAACACAATATTACTAAAAGCATCTATTCCGAATAAAACTATATTCAATGACTTGTTCATTTTCTTACAATTTTGCTTTTAGAGCTTTTCTATCTGTTTTACCGTTTATATTCAACGGGAAATTTGGTTCAAAAAGAATTTTCGTAGGTATCATATAAGCCGGCATCTTCTCTCTCAACTTGGCCAATAAATCTGTCGTGTCAAATTCTGAAGACTCAATAAACATTGCTATTTCCGTAAGATTATTTTCGTTTTCAAAGGCCACACATACGACCCCTGTGTCATCCAAAATCTCTCTGGCATGGAATTCTATCTCTCCCAATTCAACACGAAAACCTTGAATCTTTGCCTGAAAATCTTTACGCCCCGAGTACATAATATCGCCCTCTTCGTCAAAATAGCATAAATCACCTGATTTATAATATCTTGACCCGTCAGAAGCAATTTGGAAAACCTCTTTGGTTTTTTCTTCATTCTTCCAATAACCATCAAACAGTTGGTTTCCGAGCAACATTAGTTCACCAAGCTCACCAGTCTTTACTTCTTGTCCGTTTTCATCAAGGATTCTTACCTCTCCGCTAGTCATTGTTTTGCCAATTGACAAAACACCATTGTGACTTTTGTTCGGCTTGTTTCTCTGGTACTCATAATAAGTACAGAAAATAGTGTCCTCTGTGGGACCATAAACATTGAATATTCGAGCATTAGGCACACACTTTGCCCACTCAGAGGTAACATCCTCATGCAAAGCTTCGCCACAGAACAAACTATATCTCAGACTATCGCCTTCAATTTCGTCAAAATACGGACGTAGATAATTGATTGTTGATGGTGCCATGAGTGCAACCGTCAATTTATGATCCTCTAACAGTTCTGATATATAGCCATACTTGATAACGTTGCTAGGAACAGTGTAAACACATGCACCTTTCAAAAGGGGTATTAGATATGAGAAAACCGACAAGTCAAATGTCAATTCAAAACATTGAAGACACCTGTCTTCTTCTGTAATCTCCAATCCCATATCCCAGAATGCATTCACGAATGAGCTTAAATTTCCTCGCTTAATTGGAACACCTTTCGGCTTACCTGTACTACCTGATGTAAACAGAATATAAGCAATATCATCATCACTACATGAAGTTATTTCAAAGCAAGACTCACTTACTTTCTCCAGCCTTGATGTGTTTATTACATTTTCTTTGTACCTTGACTCAGGTGACGAATCTAGGATATATTTTATTTCCACTTGTGATATAATATCCTTACACCGTTCTATAGGCCAAGATGGGTGCAAAGGAACATAATTTTTCCCTTCAAGCCATATGGCAAAAATTGATGCATAGGTCTCAAGGTCATCGTTTAATACCAGACCAATAGATTTATTACCCCCCCCCATCAATGATTTTCTTATAGCATTGACCTTCGCATACAAATCGTTGTAACTATAAAAAAGACCCTTGATGCAGAATGCATTTCTTAATCTATATTTTTCTACAGATTTTAGAAATGAAGATAAAACTAAAGTTGAAAATTCCATAAACAATACCAAATTATTATAAATCTACCATCCCTTTTTGATGACTTCAGCAATATGTTCTCTATCTTCTTTGCTTACCCACCAGCCACAAGGAATGTGGACAAAGTGAGTATACCAGTCCTCCATACCAGGCAAATCTCGTTTCGACTCCTTAAAGATACTATGGGTATCACTACGATGATGGAGCTGTGAAGCGGTAATATCATGCTCGGCCATCATGCGGCAGAAATCATCACGACGTTCCACACGCATGGTATAGAGCCAATAGGATGCCTGAGTATTGGGGTTGTAGCGAACCAACTCAACACCAGGTACGTTTTTCAATGCTTCGTCATAATACTTTCCATTGGCGATATATGTACCAATCACTTCGTTGAGGTGCTTCATCTGACAAAGACCAATGGTGGCGTTCACATTGTTCATAGCATACTTGTAACCCACCTCTGTTATATCGTTGTCCAAACGGCTCTTATCCTTGGAAAGGCCAAACCAGCGGAGTTTGCGAGCACGGTCCAACTGGCTACCGTCACGCATTGCAAGGAAACCACCATCAACAGTGGTCATGTGCTTAATAGCTTGGAGCGAGAAAATGGTGTATGCAGAATTGCATCCTGTCATCTGGCCATTATACATGCTTCCCATGGCATGAGCAGCATCCTCAATGATAGGAATGTTGAACTCCTTGGAAATCTTGGTAAACTCATCCATGTCGCACACCATGCCCGCATAGTGGACCAGCACAATGGCTTTGGTTTTAGGCGTAATCAAGCTGCGCACGCTCTTCGGGTCGAGCAAGCCATTCTTTGGGTCAACATCTCCCCACACCACTTTGGCCCCCACCATAGCGATGGAAGTGTTGGTAGGTTCAGCCGTCATAGGAGTACTGATGATTTCATCACCTGGCTTCACACCCGCAAGGATGTAAGCAAGGTGAAGTGCATCGGTGCCCGAATGGAGCGACACGACATTATCATTACCAATATATGCCTTAAACTTATCCTCGAAATCGAATACAGGTTGACCTGTGGCCACATAGCCGCTATAAAGAATTTCTTCTAGGGCGGGCATCAATTCCTCACGTGGAGGGAAATATGGTTTTACTAAGGATATCATAGTATTTAGTATTTGATTCCAAATTCATCGAGACGTTCGCGGACATAGTCAAGGGTAAGGAGAAGTTCCTTCATTTCGTCAAGATTCAACATGCGGGCATTATCGGAATTATAATCCGGCACATCAAATCGATGACCAAAGGTATCTACATACCGGCTATAGTTAAGGTCACGAAGGTCAGCAGGGACACGATAAAAATCGCCCAAATCTTCAGCTTTTGTCATCTCCTCGCTTGTGCAAAGCGTTTCATACATCTTTTCACCATGACGTGCACCTATAACCTTGATTTCGTTATCAGCATGGAACAACTCCTTAACGGCTTGTGCCAAAGTTTCAATAGTAGCAGCAGGAGCTTTTTGAACAAACAAGTCACCAGGATTTGCATTGGTAAAAGCGAAGAGCACCAAATCAACCGCCTGATCCAAAGACATCATATAGCGAGTCATCTCCGGAACAGTTACCGTCATAGGCAGTCCTGCCTTAATTTGGTCAATGAAAAGCGGGATGATGGAACCGCGAGAGCACATCACATTGCCATAACGTGTAGCGCAAATAACCGTCCCACTTTCTTTACAACGTGGATCCCTTGATTTTGAAATAGCGAGTTTCTCCATCAAAGCCTTGGTCATACCCATCGTATTGACCGGATATGCAGCCTTGTCGGTGGATAAAACTACTACTCGTTTTACCTTATTGCGAACTGCTGCTTCCAATACATTCTCCGAACCAATAACATTGGTCTTTACGGCTTGCATAGGCCAAAACTCGCATGATGGCACCTGTTTCAAAGCTGCTGCACTAAAAACATAGTCCACATTTTGCATAGCATTATTAATACTATCAAAATCGCGAACATCACCTATAATGAAATTTACTTTAGGGTTGTTGAGCCGATGACGCATATCATCCTGCTTCTTCTCGTCGCGCGAAAAGATTCTGATTTCCTTAAAGTCCTCGTTGATGAAACGATTGAGGACGGCATTACCGAAGGAACCAGTACCACCGGTAATCAATAAGATTTTGTCGGTAAAAATGGACATAATATTATGATTTATTATTCTAAATACTAATAAATAGAATGTGTTTTGATGAAAATTATTCCTAGATAAAAAACACCTTTATTGAGTTTCTCATTCTTTCCAGCCAAGCTATAAAGTTTGGATAAAAAATAAGGAATATGATAATGGTACTCTTTAAAGAAAGCTTCTCCCTTCTTAATGTTTTCTTTATCACCAAGTAAATGTGCATAACGCATTCTATCAAAGTGATAAATAAATCTTATCTTTTGTATGAGTTTCTGATCTGTTATTCCAAACTTATTAATGAATACCATCTTGCAATCATAAGCATCTTGTGGGCCTTTATAGATTTTATTTTTGTCCGGTGTGTGTGAAAGGCTATTTGACATCAATCGGTATGTACAGGTCACATCATCGATAAAATGAATTTGTTTCTTATGTGAATACCATAGTACCATAGGATAGTCCTCAGAAAACGGCAATGAAATCGGATCAACGTCTTCTACAAACTCATCAAAAGATGCTTTTGTAAAGCAAATAGTGAGAGCAGCCACACCATTTAAAAGAACATTTTCTTCAAATGTGTTTCTATTTAAGCCAAGCAGACGTTTACTATATTTCTTGTCTTTATCAATAAAAATTGCAGCCTTGGTATGAACCAGATCACACTCTGGATGAGCTTCCATATACTCTACCTGCTTTTGAAGCTTTCTTTTATCACTCCACCAATCATCTCCAGCGCACGTAGCAACATACTTTCCTCGGGCATACTTTCCTACGTTTGTCAAGTAATTGCCACGGATACCCATATTCTGTTCATTATCAACAACACGTATTATTTCTGGATAACGTCGTTGAAAATCCAAACAAGTTTGTAACGTATTATCTTTACTACAATCGTTACAAATCACTATCTCAAAATCGAAATCACATTCTTGCGCCAAATAACTATTCACTGTCTCTTTAACCAGCTCTTGTTGGTTGTAAGTGAAAATATAAGCAGACGCCAAAGGATTTTTACATAACCTTTCTTTGTCTTCGTAAATCATTTATTTATGAATTTTTGATTTGACAAATCCTCGAATATCCACTTGTTTGTCAAGTTTCCTATACGAATAATAACCAGCAAGTATGATTATAATACTACCAACTATATACCGTGGTATTTGACCCAGGAACATAACTGTAAGCAGACAACCAACACAGAAAGCAAAATGTGGTAAGTATGTTTTGATGACATCTCTTGATATAGAAAAACCATATCTTTTTTTACAAATGAGCCACTCTTGCAATAGATAATATACATATTCCAAAATAAAGGCGATACCGATACCAGAAAGTCCCATCAATAAATAAAACACCATATATAAGGACACCTTAACAGCGAGAACAAGAGTTTCCGTAATAAAAAACACATGCCCATCCCCTTTTGCAATTATGGCATAAGAGCAGCACCAGCTTGGTGTCTTAAAAAATATTGCCAAAATAGCAAAATAAATCATTTGCTCAATTGAGAGAAAATCTTCCGTGTACAGAATAAGAATCCCAACACGGCTAAAAATAATGAATGCACAAATAAGTGGAGCCACTAATAGAATTGCAATCTCCATTTGCTGATTGATAGCAAGATTAAATGCTTCACTATCTTTTGCAAAGGATGACAAGCGCGGGAAATACTCTTTTGACATTGCCGTAAAGACCATACCAACGTAGGTGTTCACAATAGCAAATCCTGCCGTGTAAAGGCCAACATCATTTAAACTACCTTTTGAACTAATAAAGACTTGAATTATATATGGAACCAATGAAGCTATTAAACCACTTAAAGCTAGGAATCCACCTAACTTTATCATCATTCGACCGTCTTTTAAGGCTTGCTTGTATGAGACCTTTATCTTTTCTAATTTTACTTTACTAGAATAGAACCATGACACAAGAAGATTAATCAAATAAGTTAAAATCAACGCTGGAGCTATTCCTCTAACACCAAAAAAGTAATAGAGTGGCGCTGTTGCTAGGAGGCCCAAAGCGTTACCCCACACTTCAGATTTAGCCATTAATCTCAAGTTATGAGTTCCTTGCAATAAAGAAATCTGACCTTCAGACAACATTCTAAAAAGAAGAATAACAGAAAGAACAGCAAAAGTGAATGTATAGTCATGATTTCCAAAAGAGACTTGGCTTAACACTGGGGCAAAGAACAAACATATTGCTGCACCTAATAGGCCTGTTAACCAAACAAGCTTTTTAAAGACGGTACTTACATAAGACAATCGATGTAGATCTCCTTCTTTGTTGGCTGCAGAAATATCTTTAACGGCACTTGTACCAAGACCAAGATTTGACAGACTATATACAAAATCTGTCGAAGAACTCAAAAGACCAAGAATTCCAACACCTGTAGGTCCAAGAAAAATAGCAAGAATCTTTGAACGGATTACAGCTAAAATGATTTTTATAATCTGTACTCCGCCAAATAGTGTTGTTCCCTTAAGACCCTCTTTATAGTTGCTACTCGCTGTTTTCTGTTCAGCCATTACTTAAAGCTATTTATCAAAGAAACGACTTCTTCAACTTCTTCAATTGAAATAGCAGGACCAATAGGAATGCTCAACTCTTCGTCTGCAATCTTCTCCGTAATAGGCAAAATCAGTTGAGGTATATTCCACTTTACCTTAGAATAACATTCCTGCTTATGTGGTGCAATAGGATAATGGCATACAGTCCCTACCCCATTCTGTTCAAGAAAATCATGCAAAGCATCACGTTTGCCATTGGAAACAAGTATCGGGAACAAATGGTATGCGTTCTGCTCATCAGGCAAACGGTCTGGCAAGGTAATCAGAGGATTATTAATATGGTCATAATAATAGTTGGCCACCTGTTTGCGATGAGCATTATCTTCGACCAAATATTTCAACTTTACATCCAACACAGCAGCCTGAATCTCATCCAACCGGCTATTGCGGCCTGTGTACTTAAACACATACTTCTTTTGGGATCCATAGTTGGCCAAAGTGCGGACTGCTTCAGCTAATGCGTCATCGTTTGTGGTGACAGCACCACCATCACCCAAAGCACCAAGGTTCTTACCTGGGTAGAAACTGTGGCCTGCAGCATCACCAATAGAGCCTGTGGTACGACCATCAGTATGTTTGCAACCATGTGCTTGTGCATTATCCTCAACAAGCTTCAGATTGTACTTCTTGCACAATGCACCAATCTTGTCCGAATAGGCATTGCGACCATAGAGGTGGACTATACAAATGGCTTTGGTCTTATTGGTAATGTGCGCCTCTATGAGGTCGTCATCAATTTCCAATGTATTAAGCTTCGGCTCTACTAAAACGGGTACCAATCCATTCTCAGTAATAGAAAGAATGGTGGCAATATAAGTATTGGCCGGAACTATCACCTCATCACCAGGTTTCATCACACCCATTTCGATATAAGCACGGAAAATCCAAATCAAGGCATCCAAACCATTGGCACAGCCAATGCAATGCTTGGTGCCGATAAAGTTGGCATAATTACCCTCAAAGCGTTTGTTTTCTTCACCTTGAAGGTACCAACCGCCATTCACCACACGGGTAACAGCCTCGTTGATTTCAGCTCCGTGAAGAGCTGTTACATCTTTCAATGAAAGGAAAGGTATCATAGTATTATTCTTTTGTTTTAACTAATTTGGCGGGGACCCCATAATAAATACCATTGTCACCAATAGTTTTTGAGATCAAAGCACAAGCGCCGATAGTATTATTATTACCAATCGATATGTTTGATAAAACTGTAACATTCGGACCCAAACTATTATTGTCTCCTATTACAGGACCTACTGTTTCTTCAGTATAACCATCATTCCCAAAGTGTTTATCACTAACGGTAGAAACGCCCCAGCTAATAAAATTATCTTTCCCAATCTTTGATTTAGAAGAAATAATAGAATTGTTCAATATTCTAGTACGCTCTCCTATAGTAACACCATATTGTATCAGTGCCCCGCCACCAATAATAATATCACCAATTAAGGTGGTTTCTTCACGAATAATGGCATGTTCTGAAATTAAGCAATTATCACCAATACGAACATCCTGATATATAATAGCACCACAGGCTAACACACAATTATTACCAATAATAATGGGTTTGTCTTCCTGTTGGAGTTTCCTAAAGTTTGTAGAAACACCCATTGGTTTCTTTCCGATGACCACATTATCCCAAATATATACATTATCTCCTATGGTCACATTATCATATATAACCACATTATTACAAATTGTAACATTATCGCCTAATTTGACGTTTTTGCCTATAACGGCAGTTTTTGATATATTATTCATTATTAACGCACTTATGTTTATTTATAACAATTTTTTCTTAAAATAAGAAGACACTGGTACCTCAACTACATGATGAATCAGAATAGCCCCCAGCATACATATTGTAAATGACAACAAAATTTTTAACAAGTTTGATTCTATTGAAATAGTATCATAAAGAAACCGACTTAAATCCCATAAAGGCAATATTTGACAAAGGAAAAAAGTAAACGATATACTGCTTAAGTATAGTAACAGACGAGTATCCTTGATTTCTTTAAACTTCATACTACCTAATGAAATAATCATTACAATGAAACATGGCAAGGCAACAATATTAAACAACATATAATCAGCAGGCAAACCACATTTCCTACCAGCGGATACTATAACGAACATTAAAAGAATAGACAAAACTAAACAATATGGTTTTCGTAAAACATTTATCAACTTATTATCATTTTGTAATGTGTTTAACTGACCTATTATAACTCCTATTGTAAATTCTAAAAGTCTGTAAAATGGACTTGTATATATAGAGACAGAGTCAAGGTGAAAGTAATGTTGAATAAATGGCGCATAAAGCAGCAAACCACTTAATATTACTAATAGTAGAATTCTTGATTTATTTGAAATCTGTAACAGAATACTTTGAATAAAAGGATATATTAAGTAACAAATTATTATACAAGAGATAAACCATGTCCCACTATTATGAGAATAAGGGAAAAGGGTAGTAAATGTGGATTGTGTTGCGAACATTTCTACTGGAAATAAAATCGCAATATCGACAATAGACACCCTCCCTTTTATAAGTGCATAGATAATATGGATTAATGCAACAGCATAATATAATGGGAGTATTGTTATAAGTCTTTTAATATAAAATCTCTTTACTCCTTCAATCTTAGTTAAATCACTTTTCGAATTAGACAGATGCATTGAATAACCAGACAGCATAAAGAAGCCTGTCATTGCGATAGCCCCCATCCTTATAAAATCATTAAAAAAATAATAATCACAATCAAAATGCATTTGAGAGTGAAAAAGGAATATTAAGAAGGCCAAAGAAACACGTAAGAAATCTAGGCCCAAAACCCTTGTTTGTACCCCCCCCGTGCTATTCCGTTATTATTCTGCATATTAACACTATTCACAACAAACTTTTTTGAAACTTAAGAACTCATTATAATCACGAATATAATCCTCTTTAAGATAAACATCAGATGCCAGCACCATGCAAACAGCACCCGAAGAAAAATCCTCTAAATCACGCCATAGACCAGGTTTTACATATAGTCCTTGATAAGGACGATTAAGGAAGAAGGATCGCTTACACTGACCATCATCTAATGTAACTGTAAAAGAACCACTAGCTGCAATAATAAGTTGACTCAGTTCTTTATGCGCATGAGCACCTCGTGATTCTCCTCCAGGAACATCATATAAATAATAAACTCTCTTCACATCAAATGGCAATGTTCCCCCATTTTCTACCACTGTCAAATTTCCTTTTCTGTCACTGTGATGTTGATCCAACTCAACCATTGTGCAATCGAAAACACTATATCCGTCCATTTTTCTTTAGTTTTAAAAACTCTTTGTAATCACGAATGTAATCACCAGTATCATACGACACCGATCCAAATTCAAGAGCAAAAGAATTAGTAGAAAAATTTTGCATTGTTCTCCAAAGACCCTTTGGAATATATAAGCCATAATATGACCTATTGAGCGTAAAGATTTTTTTATGGTCGCCATCGTCAACTACCACATCAAAAGCACCAGAAAGAGCAATTACAAATTCCTGATTCTCTTTAAAGGCATGGCCACCACGGGCTTCACCTCCGGGCACATCGTAAATCCAATAAGTCCGTTTTATTTCAAACGGAATATGGTTTAATTGCTCAGCAAAAGAAAGATTCCCGCGAGCATCTAGGAACTTCGGAAGTTCTATTATTTTACAGTCAGCAATGGTCATAGGGGCCTTATTTTTTATAGCGAAATGAATCTGAATCTATATCTGCTTTTTTCTCCTCAATTACTTTCATAAGATACTGGCCATATTGGTTCTTAAGCATCGGCTTAGCTAATTCGCGCATCTTTTCTTCACTTATCCAACCATTGCGATAGGCGATACCTTCCAAGCAAGCGATCTTTAAGCCTTGACGTTTCTCGATCACTTCCACAAAAGTTGAAGCTTCTGAGAGCGAGTCGTGAGTGCCAGTATCCAGCCAAGCAAATCCACGACCAAACACCTGAACTTTAAGCTCGCCATCTTTGAGGAATTCCTGGTTCACCGTAGTGATCTCTAACTCACCACGTGCAGAAGGCTTAATATGCTTGGCAACATTAACAACCTTGTTGGGATAAAAATATAAACCTACCACAGCATAATTGCTCTTCGGCTCTTTGGGTTTTTCCTCAATAGAGAGGCAATTACCTTGATGGTCAAATTCAGCCACACCATAACGTTCTGGGTCACTCACCCAATAGCCAAATACGGTAGCTTTTTTATTCTCTTCGGCATCTATAACTGCATTTCTTAACAATTTGGTAAAGCCACTTCCATAGAAAATATTATCCCCAAGCACCAAGCATGCACTATCATTGCCAATGAACTTTTCACCGATGATGAAAGCTTGTGCAAGTCCATCAGGTGAGGGTTGCTCAGCATACTCAAAATGTACACCATAGTCCGAGCCATCGCCAAGCAGACGCTTAAAACCCGGGAGGTCGTATGGAGTGCTGATGATGAGAATGTCTCTTATCCCAGCCAGCATCAAAGCAGAGATGGGATAATACACCATGGGCTTATCATAAATTGGGAGCAACTGCTTGCTCACACCCTTGGTAATAGGGTACAATCTGGTGCCGGAGCCACCGGCGAGTACTATGCCTTTCATAAGTATTTGTTTTTAATTAGCGGACGGCAGGGGTGCGACCCCGTAGAAGCATCCTATTATGTTCGTCATTAAAAATCACCATACAATATTTCTAGTATTTAGGTCACCGTCCCAGGTTTGCTTCCGTACAACTTACCAAAAATTTCTTCATATTAAACATGTTTTTTAATTGATTAAATATATTAATAATGCTTACGCACCCCAAGAAATGTTGAAAAAAGGACACGTCCGGGCAACCTAAAACATGGTATGATATCAATCTAATAACTACTAATAATCGCTTAAGCTTAATGATAAATTATATATGATATACTCCTTCCAATGGGCAAATATTATGGCAGTCGAGAATGACTTTGCCCTTCAGCTTGTCCCAATTCTGCTTGATATGGTCGTGTTTCACCATGATGACAACCATGTCAACCTCGGAGAGGAATTGGTCAAAATCGAGAATTTGGTTCGGTACAATCTCTTTTTCTGTGAAGAAAGGATCAAAACTCTTCAACGGGCGAGCCAAATGGCGCTCTTGGATGTCAATCATCTGGAGGGTTGGGCTTTCGCGAACATCGTCAACATTCTCTTTGTAGGTGATGCCATATAAACCCACGCGACGATTGTCAGTGATGTGATGGGCTTCCATAATCTCATGAATACGCTCCAAAACGAAGACCGGTTGGTAATCGTTGGTCTTCATACTTTCGTCAATCACCTTGGCAAGCTGAGGATAATCTCCAACGAGGAACCAAGGGTCAACAGAGATACAGTGACCACCCACGCCAGGACCAGGCTGAAGGATATTCACACGGGGATGCATATTGCAGATACGGATAATCTCGTATACATCCATGTTGTCGTGACGGCAGATGCGGCTCAACTCGTTGGCAAAAGCGATATTAACTGCACGATAAGTGTTCTCCACCACCTTGGTCATTTCTGCAGTACGGATATCAGTAACCACGATTTCGCCTTGACAGAAAGAGGCGTAGTACTTCTTCACCTTTTCACCAATCTCACGACTATCGGCACCTATAGTGCGGTTGTTATGGAGCAATTCATACACCATGTTACCCGGGATGATACGCTCAGGAGCGTGAACAAGGTTGATGTCAACACCAATCTTAAAACCGTTGGCCTCAATAACAGGACGAACAAACTTATCGATAGTTCCAGGGCTGACGGTTGATTCTACGACCACAGTAGCGCCCTTGGGGCAGACCTTCATCACGTCCTTTACAGCTGCCACCACGTAGCAAGCATCCACTTTTTTGCTGAACTTGTCGTAAGGAGTTGGCACGCTCACGATGTACATATCAGTCTTCTGATACTCTGTGGTGAACTTGATGCCCTTAGCGAGAGCTTCTTTGAAAAGCTCGTCAAGACCATCCTCTTTGAAAGTGGTTTTGCCTGCGTTGAGGGTAGCTACCAATTCTTTGTTGTAATCAGTTCCGATTACCTCCACACCATGGGAAGCCATCATAAGGGCCGTGGGAAGGCCAATGTAACCCAGTCCAATAACGTTAATCATATTGATGTATATTTAATTTGCTATTATTTCAATTTTTGTCATTCTTTAAGAAGGCAGGCCCGCTGGCTATTGAACCATTTTGAGAGACCAGCGGGCTGATCTGCCTCTATTGTTTGGGGCAATTAGAGTGTGCGGTTCTCTATAATGCCCCTGCGGCACTAGCTGCGCGTAAAGACTAGTTGGCCGCGGTTGATGATTCTACAAGTTTCTTGATTTCGTCGATCATGCCCCTTATAGTGTTGTTTTCTAAACGTGAGTAAAGCGTTTGCCTCAAGTCAACTTTATTCTTGTTGTTGGGATGTAGGGGGTCATTATATATCAATCCTAATAGACTAAATGTTTCGGGATATTCTACACCACATTCTTCTATATAGTCCAATTTTTTCTCCGTCCCAAATTTTTCATCAAGGAATATTCTCTGCTGTTCTACATTATTTAGTTTAGAATAACAATACTTTTCAATAAGTTCACGAAGTTCTACACAGACAGCCAATGCGTCATAATTTTCACCGTTAAGATATTTTTCAAGATGCTGTGCGCAATAGTTCTTGAAGTTTGGGATATTATTCCAATTAGGATTGCTCATATCTACCACATCATTCATCGAACGTGTATAGTCTATGTGATAGTGAAGCATATACTTCGATATTAAGTCTGCGCTTTGTTTGTCGGTCTTCTCCAACTCATCCCGCTTTCTTACAAGCTTCATCATATTGTCGCTTGCATGAGGGTATTGTAGGGGCAATAGATAATATACCTTCATATCCTTGAAAGCAAAGGTGCGGAAATAGGATGGATTGATATGGGTAAGGATAATCGGATATATGTTCTTTCCTTGTTTATGCAGATTTTTGATAAGCAAATTCACATAATGCTGAGCCGCCACAAGATTGGCATCATCCATATAGTCGAAGACTTCATCAATTATCAAAATATTATCTATCTTATTGAATGAGTTGGCTGCCTGTTGCAATCGACCCAACAATATCAGAATATCTCGTTCACCGTTGGATATTCGCTGAGCATCTCCTATACTCAAAAGTAGTTTATCATCACGACGCTGAGGCTTAATATCGCGCCATGTAGATTTGATAGTTCCAAAAAGTAGCCGTACAGACTCTTCTTCTTGTCTATAACGGGCATAGTCAATTCGAGACTTAAAATCATGTGTCTTATTAGCGAAAAGCAAAGCCAAACGAAGTGCACGAAGACAACATTTTACTTCATCAGTATCAGGATTCTGTTTCTTAAGCCTCTCTATCAGATAGGCTATTGCACCAATACCCCTCAAGACTTCAAGGTCGTCGGTTTCAATCTTACGATGGCGCGTTTCTACTGTACCAGTATATGTTTTTAACCTTTCAATAAAAGATTCCAGTTTAATTCTATCTCTCTTACCAATCTTCATCATATCCTCATCCAGCAATGACATAAAAGCATTGGATGTCAAATATGAACTTATAACTGGGCATAGTCCTCTCGGGGTATTTTCAAGACCATATATCGTATCAAAATCATCAGCCAATTCAACCGCATCAGGTTGCTTTCTCAACAGTTCTATATCGGGAACCACAATCTTGGATTTTCCCATTTGAACCCCAGCATGCACACCTGGAGACGAAGCTTTCAAACCATTATTTATCACATATACCCCAAACCTCTTCAGAATATCATTTTTTGAATTATCGGCAACATACCTTGGTTCTCCTTCTTCATCGGTGATAATGGTCATTTTCGGGAGATTGGTAGGATCATCGTTAAAAGCATCATCTTCATTCACCAACTTCATCTTCATCTTGTTCAGCCATTGAAATGCAATAGCAAATGAAGATTTTCCAGACCCATTGGGCGCAACAAGTATGCTAGGCTTGTTGGGAATCATATCAAGATTCACCGTGAAGTCATGCAAACCTCTCACATTGCTTATTATTATCTGTTTAATGTTCATTTCTTTAACTATCTATCACTTCACTAACTGAAATCAAGAAAAGGCAGTATTATGTTAAATTGTTAAATTGTTAATTGTTAAACTTCGTACCTGTCAACTTTCTCGCCTTTCAACGCTCTGACAATACGGTCGCAAGCTTTTCCATCACCGTAAGGGTTGACGGCCTTGGACATACGCTCGTAGGCTGCCGCATCATCAAGCAAGGTGGAGACTTCGCTGACGATGAGGTCGTGGTTGGTGCCCACAAGGTGAACGGTGCCGCTCTTGAGGGCTTCGGGGCGCTCGGTGGTGTCGCGCATCACCAGCACGGGTTTGCCCAGGCCGGGAGCCTCCTCCTGTATGCCGCCACTGTCGGTGAGAACCACCGTGGATTTCTCCATCAGATAAACAAACTCCAAGTACTGCAAGGGCTCAATAAAGAAAAAGTTGGGGCGAGTAAGGTCTTCACCAAACACTTCATGAATGGGTTTGCGCACGTTGGGGTTAAGGTGCATGGGGTAAACGAAGTCGACCTCAGGATATTTCTCACTGAGGTCTTTCATTGCGGTAACCATGCTGATGAATCCGTCTCCGAAATTCTCTCTGCGGTGGCCAGTGATGAGGACAAGCTTCTTGCCACCATCAAGACGAGTGACGTCATAACCTGCAGTCTTCAACACATTAATCTGCTCATCAGCCAGGGCTTTGTCTGTTTTGAGTTTACTCACCACCATGTGGAGGGCATCAATCACCGTGTTGCCGGTGACGAAGATTTCGCCATGAGCATTCTCTTCCTTCAAGTTACTTTCTGAAAGCGGAGTCGGTGAAAAGTTATAGGTGGCTATGCGGCCAGTAATCTGACGGTTCATCTCTTCAGGCCAAGGGCTGTAGATGTTGTGGGTTCTTAATCCAGCCTCCACATGGCCCACGGGTATCTGCTGATAGAAGGCGGCCAGGGCGGCAGCAGTGCTGGTGGTGGTGTCGCCATGAACCAAGACTACATCGGGCTTGCACTCTTTGAACACATCACGCATGCCGGTGAGCACACGAGCTGTGACGTCATAGAGGTCTTGACCTTGCTTCATGATATTCAAGTCGTAGTCCGGTTTCACATCAAAGATGGTGAGCACCTGATCTAGCATCTCTCGATGCTGGCCAGTCACACACACTATGGTTTCAAAATCCTCGGGGTGTTTCTGGAACTCCTTCACCAGAGGGCACATCTTGATGGCCTCGGGGCGAGTGCCGAAGACAAGCATTACTTTTTTCATTGCTATATATTACGTTATTTTATCATTCTTAAAAGGCAGACCCGCTGATTATTGCTTCGGCTCTGCCGCTTGGCTCAGCCAAGAACCATTTTGAGAGACCAGCGGGCTGATCTGCCTCGTTAGATGTCTGATGTAAGAAGGAAGATGTTATTTCTAGTTGATAGATTATAGATAACAGATAATAGTTGTTATTCTGATTCTTTGTCGAGGTTGCGGATAATAATCACCGTGGTATTAACCGTTTTTAGATGTTTGATGTATGAAGTTTATCTTCTCCCACTTCTCAGACTATATTCGGGGCTTTCGAGCTGTGCGGAAGACTCTCCCGCCCCACCGCGCCCCCCTGTGCGTAAAGACCTGAAGGGCTCAGATTTATTCTTATTTGGCTAATTTATTGCTTTGCTTCTGTCGAGCAGCATATCAACACCTATTGCCAAAACAATAGCAAACACGTATGCCAAAGGACTGCCACCTCCTGCTGCAGTTGCAATAGCCAATGGTAAGGCGATGATGATCATTATAATTGCTATGATTCTTTTCTTTCTTGTAGTCATATATTTTGTTCTTCAAGATTAACGTTTGACAGTTTGGCAGTACGGAAGACTCTCCTGCCCCATCAGAGCCACAGGCTGCGCGTAAAGACCTGGAGGGCTCCGTTAGATGTATGATGTAAGATGTTTTATATTATAATCCGCGGGGGATTAACCGAAGGATGAAAGATCTATTTATTTTGTTTTTGAAGAATTACTTTAAAAATTCTGGTAAATGAAATTCACTTCCTTCAAATGTACAAAAAGACTCGTCATTATATACAACTGGTTTCATTGATGTACCTTTTCTATTGATATAGAAATCGCGTATAGAAATTCTTCTTATCACTGGAGATATAGAGGTGTTTTCAACACGATTAAGCGTATTAACAATAAATGACGCAAAACAGTTACCTGCAGATAACTGACGAGTGACTTGTTCCTCTCCTTGCTTTAATTCAATTAACAAAACATATAACTTACCTCTATCCCAACAAAACAGAAAATAATCACACATCGATTTAACTCCTGCATTTGCTTTAAAAAATGGTAGTAAATCGATAGACTTATCACTCTTTCTTAGTTTGACAACTTTATCAAAAGAATACAATAAGTATTGCTTGCCATAATCATTAATAGCAAGCGACATATTTATTTGTGTCTCCTGTAGTTTACCTGATTGCTCTTTATATGCATCAGCCAACAGCGAGTCTACTTTGCATAGCATACTATTTATTGCCATACTTAATCCCGTAATATAATCCTTCAGCTATTCTATTTTGACTTTCAATTGTTGAATCGATTGATTTCACTGAGAAACCACTCATATCCACTTTTAATTTTTCAATTTTAACCTGTCTTTTATTTTTATTAGAGTAATTAAAATAATACACGCCCAAATCCTGAGGATTAACAAAATCGCTTTCTAAATAGATTCCATCATTTAACAGTTTCTGCACCGCCTCAGTGTCTTTTCTACTCATCATAACCATGTTGTTAATTTCTCGGATGATATAATCACTATGAGTGCTTAAAATAATTCTAAATCCACAATGCATCAATCTAACTAGCATCCTAGCAACTAATATTTGGTTATCAGGATGAAGATTTATCTCTGGTTCATCTATTATGATAAGATCATTAATGGCAGCAATATGTTTCAAATACAAATCCAAACTTGACAATGTTTTTACAATAGAAGCTGTCATTTGGATAGGCAATGTGGTTCTTGCTGATTGTGAGGGCCTAAATTGAATTTCACCATCATTAGAAACCTGGACCTTTCCATGTAACAATTGCTCCTCCATAAAGGATGAATATTGGCAGAATTGGCCATCTCTTTTCTTTATTTCAGCTAAATTATCAGCAGTTTCCAAACCAATTCTGATAGGTAAAGGATATTTATAGTTTCTAAAATACAAATCAAATCTGTCAATCTTTTTCTCTTTATCCATAAGCAACAAAACATTATCTAATGCTTCTTGCTTGCGAATAGAAAGTTCCTTACTGAATGTGTAAATTGAATTACGTTCAACAGTAAACATCTCTACATTACCAATAGGATATGTGGCTAAAGTATTGTAAATGTATGAATCTAGATAAAATGTAAACCCTCTAATAGAATCACTTGCTATTGTATCATTTAATATTGAAATAATCACTTGAGACTTTCCTGGCTCTTTTTCCAATTTTACTTGAACTCCTTGGATTTTATCTACTGATTCTATTTTTGTAGCAATTATATTATTCTTGAATTCTTCATCATTAATAATGAATTCACATTGAAAGTCCTTTAAAATTTTATGACTTTCTGATTCTCCAATACCAAACAATTCATCTACATTGTTTTGCGCAGCTGAAATCATTTGTTTGCGATATTGAAAAAGCTTTTCAAAATCAATTTCAAGACTTGTTTTCTTTTCATTGATTAGCTTCTCTGCAAATTTTTGCTTACCCTGAATATGTAATTTTCGTTTAAGAAGTCCGTATATAACATAGGATAAATATGTTTTACCTGTGCCATTAGGGCCACAGAAAACAATAAACTTTTGAGAAAGATCAACTTCTCCTTCTCTAATTGCACCTAAATTATTAACTTTAAGCCTCATAACAAATATTTAATTCAGTTGGAACAATATACATTTGAGCAAATATATCTATAACAAATTCTCTGTAGTATTCTTTATACCATTTTGCAATTTTTATTAATCCTTAATCTTTACAAAAATCTTATCCAACGCGCTGATGCCCCGCTGGCAATCGTCGGCGTACAGATAGTTGCTCTCGTAGAGATCCTGGGTAGCGGTGCAGCCTTCCTCCATAGCGCGATAAAGGATGTAGAAGAGACGCCAAGGATGGTGAACCACGTGCGCTGCATGGCGATGAATTCCTCAACGAGGATGCGGAGCTTGAGGACGAAATATGTGACTGATATAGGGTTGGCGTTTGTTGGCATAGTGAAATTACTTTTTGTTTTTAGCGTTATTTATCTCAACAATCAAATCGTTGAAGAGTTTCAGTTTATCAGCTCGATAGTTGGAAAATTCTTTCAATAATTGAGTCTTGAAATTAAACTCAAGGTCGTCTTTGTAATTGCTGGTGAAATCTTCGTCGTCGGTAATCAACTGGCTATATTTCCACTGGAATGCGTTCAGGAAATTATCATCAATACCGTATTGGCTCTTCAGCAAATTCATTAAATCGCCCACGTTGGTATTCAAATTGCCCATCATGCTCTTCAGCTGCTGTGGCTTGATGCTGTTGGCGATGATATATTGGAATATGGCCTCCTCGTGTTCCCTTACTGATTTTACTTCTTCAATAAAATGGTTCTTTAACGTACGCTCACTATCAAGCTTGCGACTAATTGAGATTGCAATATAAAGCGTAATGCCCCAACCAAGCAATGAAATGCCTGTGTCGATTACACTAAGCCAATCTTGCGCAAAGGGCAATATACACATATAGCAACTCATAATCTTTTAGTTTTGTCCAGCCCATTGACCTTTTTCCAACTCTCCATCGGCATTGCGACGATACCAATCGTCGTGATGGGCGGTTACAGTACGCGGTTCGTTTGCCTTGCGGCGACTTTCCCATTGCGGATAGGTTTCCTCTTCAATCATCTTGATCCAAGAAGGATTGCGAGACGAATGCAGATGAAGACGCTGATGCACAACGGCAAGCGTAAAGTCGTAAACCAGATTTCCAAGAGCTTCGTCGAGAAACGACGGCGCATAGGAGTCCAAAGTGCCGTCAAGTTCTAAATCAAGGTCTTCCTTGGCTTGAAGTGCCTCGTAGAAACGAGGGTTGAGCAGGGTGTGATAAAACTCCTCGCCCGACTTTTCGCTCTTGGCACAATGGCGCAGACCGGTTACACTTGAAAAATCTGTTGCTATCGTTAGCTTCATTTTATTGTTTACTTATTTATTTCCCAAAAATACAATGTGCCGTTAAAGGCTTTGCGTGATTTTGAAAACTGAATACTGTCGGCAGGTCTGTCGAATGCCATCAGTACACTGTTGGTCATCACACAGAGGTTTTGGATTTTGCCTTCGATATAGGCTTTCTTGATGCTTGGCAGTCCTTTATAGCGGTTCTCCTCACGCGAGGAGCTGGAGTATTGTTTGTCGAACACATCGCTCAAAAAATCGATGTCGTTGTCGAACAGCCCTTTCAGTTTGTTGAGGAACTTTCGGTAGATGGTGTCGAGAATTCCCCTTCCGAGGTCAAGTATCGAGAATGTGACACGATTTTCCTCAAACATAACACCAAGTGTCCACTGATCTCTAAACGACTTGCTCCATTCAATGGAATTACCCGCTATCTCCTTGATGATTGATACCACATCGTCGTAAAACTCGTCATGACCCAAATGTTCACAAGCGTGGCGCACTATCTCACAAATCCTGATTGTATCATTGATACTGAGTTTGCCTTGACCCTTATTGAAGGTGAAGTAGTCGGTTTTCTCACTCTTATTGAACTTAACTCCCTGGCCATTCACTTTGTCGTTCAAGAAACCTGTCTTCTCGAAGAAGTCGCGACATTGCTCATCATCGGGGAAATTGCCGCTCAAGTTGATTCTTTGACCGCCAAGTTCACGTCCCAAAGCATTCAGCACCATAGTGGTGGGCAAGTCTATCTCGGATATTTCAGCTATATTTAAGGTTACATTTCTTATTCCAGAACGCAGGGCTATGACATCTGCCTGCTGGCGTATATTGTTAAAAAACCTGACACATCCGTTTACATCACTTAGGATAGAGAGTTTTTCAGGGGCATTCACCAAGCCTGGCAGTGGAACTTCCGTTCTTGGAGGTGGCGCTATGGTAAGCGTTTCCCGTGGCTTTTGCGGCTTCGGCTTTTTATGCCGGTGATGTTTCCGCAGTTTGGCATTGTATCGCCGCTGACGTTTACGTCTCCAAAGTTCTCTATCCTTTTTTTTCATTCCATATCAAGTCTCTTTATAGTCTGTTTTTTTCAGTCCGTCTCCATACTGTCTTCGCTATAGCTACGCTATACGTACGCTATAGGTACGCTATAGCTTCTTATACTTGATGTCCTGTCGGGACCTCGTTAGGATTGCTGTTGGATTGCCGTACCCTTGCCGTACCATTGCCGAAGAGATGTTTGATGTTCGATGTATGATGTAAATGTTATTCTGTGACTCCTCCCTACCCTTTTTCAGCACACAAATGGTTCAAGGTTCATGATTAATGGTTCACGATTAAGGATTCACGGTGAATGATATAGATATTGTTAGATGTTTGATGTAAGAAGTTAGATGTGAGATATTTTTTCTTTCCTCTTTTTTCAGACTATATTCGGGGCCATCAAGCTGTGCGGAAGACTCTCCGGCCCCATTCGGAGCCTCAGGCTGCGCGTAAAGACTTGTTGGCCGCGAATTAATTTAATCAATTATTTTTTTCAATTCAATTCTACCAACAGATTGTCGCGAAGTCCAATATTCACCATTAAGTCTATCAACAGGGTAATTGTCAAAATCCAATCGTGTTGTACCATAATGAATAACACTTCTATCACGCACATCTGGAATAGGCGTATTCACATAAGAATAATATAGGCACGACACTTTGCCATCAATATCCATTGGAAAATAAGCTCCATTGCTTATGCTTTTACTCTCACCTGTTTTAAGTCGAACCGTGATCTGGAAAAAAGTTTGTGTTATCCCCACTTCCAGTGGAATATTCATATCATTGCCCTGATATGTAGTTTTTATAACACCTTCCCATTTCCCAGACAAATTGGGGAATGGCACAAGCCAAGGATAAAACCATTTGCATTTCCACAGCCATTTGACAAATATGAAACTCAAAAAAACAACTATTGAAATTGATTTAGTGATAATGGTTAGCCATTCTCTAAATTTTGTCGGTTTTACGAATAACGCAAGGGTAACAACTGCCAAAACAAATAAAACTATATTGGCATAAACGTAAATCTTATAGTTGTTTTTATTCATTACTATACCCTAAATATTTCCAAACTTGAATGATGAACTCTTGTACATCGGTTATTGTCCATTTTCTATCAGAGCTGAATAGCGGTAGCATATCTGATTCTTCATTCCAAGACCTCATTTTAACATCACTAGTCGTGCAAGAATACAAGTATACCAGTATATTACTTAGTCTTTCGTTCAAGTCATCCTCGTCATATAAGTAATTGGGGACATTCCATAATAATGACTCTATCAAAAATGAACTGATATTCGAGTTTAATGAAACACGTTCATCTTGCATCTTATAACGAACTCGCTTCAATATGCGAGCCGTACGCTTGTATCGACGACCTGTATCATTATTCTTAGTTGTGCCGTTAGCAACCTGCTGTTTAGGAAAATTGATTATTTCACTCAAATCATCACAGAGAAATTTCACCCCTCTTGCTTGAACATAAGAATAACCATATTTTCTGTATTCAAATGTTGGAACTACATCCGCTTCGTGATGATATGTATTCTCCTTTATGTGAATGCATTTGTTTTTGCGTTGGACATTTTCACGCCCAAACTTAGCAACCATTGCATTATAAACAGCCGTTTTAAATGTCAGGTACGAATATGATGAATCAGAAATGTTATATTGATCTTTTGTCCTTCCTTCTGGTAGTTTATAGTAAAAAGTAGTTTTTAAGCAAACATTGATATCAACATCACTATTTTGTTTCACATTAGTGTTGTTGGCATACGAACCTTGCAAGAACACTTCTATATCAAAATCTTTAAGATCACTGCTAGCATTAATGGCATCACGAACCATCGAAACCACATTTTTGATAGTTTCATCTTCGCTTCCACTAATAGGTTGCTGCCAGTTAGCAAGTTGTTCGTTATTATAGTTTGCCATTTTGATTGAAAATATATATTTTGTTCAATTACTGAAACACTCTTATCTCAACGTGTCATTCTTGATGACCACTTGCTTATTGTCTCGTTCAAACTGTCCTTCAAAGGCTATGTTATTGTTTAATGGTTTAGTTTACTCCTTTCCTACAGGTGTTACCTTGTTACCCGTTAATTGTTAAAATGTTAAATGTTAAACTTCGTGACTTTCAAATCGTCAGTTCGTCTCCTTGCTGTCTCCTATCACTCTCCTTTCTGTGTCCTTGCCGGGAGTTGCACGATGTGATGAAAGATCTATGATGTTTAATGACTTACAATTTTAATTGACATTATAGCTGCAGTGAGAACTAATCTCATAATCGTAGGCACCTACATTGCTTCCATTCACCGAGAATGAAATATATGTACCTGATTCATAGTCGTAGCAGTCTACTCTTTTGCCGTTAATATTGATAGACACATGCGAGGATGTTGCATAGTCATACATACCTTGACTATTACCTGATATAGAAGCACCTCTGTTATGGTCGTAGAAGTTTGGCGTATTTGACTCGGCGTTTGAAACAGAAACAGAAATATGCTTGCTCTGGTAATAATCGTAGACGCCGTGATATTGTTTCTTATTCACCAATGTCGCTGCCACCAGCGCAAAACAGGCTCGTTTATTCGCTTCCATGGTTTTTGAATGCTATTTCACTTGGCGTTTCCGAATACTCCTTAAAATGGCAAACTATCGTCTTCACCAATTTTGCCGACACCATTCACTTGCCTCAAAATGGACTGTAAGGTTTCGTCTTTCTTGAGGAATGAGTCCTTCGACGCTGTATATAAGTCTCTTAATATATTAGGAGACACACTACTTTCCATCGCCTCATTTATGATGCAAATACCATTTGCATTGTATATTTGCAGCACATAGGCCACCCTTCCGGGTCCAACACCTTTCCGTGAGATGCATATGGTAGAGTCTTTTAACTGCAACTTGAATTCGTCTTTGCTGCTAGACAAGTTCCACACCACGTCCCCTTCACCTGTTTTCTTTACCAACGCTTTGACTATTTCTTCTATATTGGCTTCCATATCGTATTGGTTTACTTTATTACTTCGGTTTTTTCTTGCTGTAGAAAAACCACTATCTTCTCCATATCTTTCTGTATCTGACTCATATTCAAACAATCAGGATTTACATCGACACTTTGAAGTGTAGCTATCGTTGTTGCTATGGTGGATAGTGTCTTCGAATAGGAACGTTCTTTCTGCGGGTCTTCAATTTTCAACTTAACCGACAGTACAACATCACGGACTGTCTGCAGTTTAAATACTGCCAACTTATATTCTTTGTCACAAATATCTCCATAAACGGAACGAACCCGCTCGGCATACTGCGAAAGGTCGGCAATGGCTGCTATCTTATTTACCTCTTGCTTTACATTGATTGTCGTTTCCTTGACGGACTTGAACTGCTGCAACATGACTATAAAAGCGACCAACGAGGTGTAGGTGCCCACAGCCGTAACAATGTTCAACACCCGACACCAAGTTTCAGCTGGAATGAACCACACTGCAACACCCACAGCGACACCACCAAGGCATATCGCCACGATTGTCCATTTACTTACACCTATATGCTCTGTCTTTTCGTCCATTTCTTCTTGGCAAATGTCAAACATTCGTTATTAATCCCCAGCCTGTCACTTATGAAGTCCTGTAGACCTCGTTCAAAAGTGATGTACAGATTTCGACTTACACAAATTCAATTAATCGTTCAAAGAGGAGGTCTATTCCATTGGTGTCTTGGACGAATTGCGTTCGGAAATCCTGTTTTATTGCCGTGGCCCGAGGATACCGGTGAGCCACTATGATTCGGCATTCCACTGCCATTACGTCCAATAGGTCAATACCTTTGTCTTGCAATTTACTTTTGAAGACACGAAGTGTTTCCTTCAGTTGACTACATGCGGTTTCGAAATTGTCGCGTATCGATTCCTCACTATTGCCATAAGCATTTGTCTTGAATTCTACAAAAGCCATCTTTTGCTCGTCCATGACAGCGCAATCTGCAATTCCACCCTGGTGGTTGTCAATCAAAGCATGGTCTATCGAAATTAGCGTGATTACTTTATTACGACTATTAACTATTACCAACGCACGCTGTTCGTCTAATTTATCATCAGAAAAACGAGATACCTGACTATCATTATCATCGATGACCAGTAATCTGGAATCTGTACGGACCGTCCAACTGCCGTCCAGACGAGTGCCAAATACCAAATCCAGTTGCAATTTGTCTATTGCCTCTATTCCTATTGCCATTACTTCTTACGTAATTCCGTCAAATAGATTTCAATCAGTCGGTCATAATCCTTTCCTATGTACTCGGAGACTACGTCGAGGGAGTTTATTCCGATTAATTCGGTATCAGGGTTTTTCATATCTTCACAATATTTCTCCGCCTGAGGGTCAAACTTATAAACAGATACTTGCTGAGGAGAGACATAGTGGTAAGGACCGACAATCTCTTTTACCTTCTCCTGGAGTTCGGGGTTCTGGCCAATCAGTTTACCTGCCAACATCATCACATTCATACAACTTAATGTATACGGACTATGAGTCGTCAGCAACATGCCATAAGTTTCACTCTGATTATAGATACTCACCAAATGACTGAGCAGTTCCCGCTGGTTGGACGGGAAAAGATTCTGCTCTGGTTCCTCTATTGCAAAGGTGTCGAAATAGCGCGTACGCAATGAGTATTCAATAGACATCAAAAGAGGTAACACCGATTGTAATCCCGAGGAGCAGGACTGAAGGGGAAGCGGTTCGCGCTTATCTTCGCCTTTTCCGAGCCATACTTTCTCCGAGCCATCCTTAACAGCAAAGGAGACATCGAGGAATGGTACATAGTACTCTTTAAGTGCTGCTTTTGCCTTCTCAAAAACACTCATGTATTCAAGCAACGCATCATAGAGGGGAATCTTTGCGGCCATGACATTAGCCAAAGACGTAGAGAGCATCCCTGCGACATTTCGCTCGGCAGGTATATACAGCATGGTTCTTGCATTTGCCTGAAGCAAGTGTCCATATTTCTCTTCTATGTCGGGTTGATTGATATCAACAACACCTAATTGAGCCAAGAAATCCTTGTTGGCCTCGATGATCAACTTTGAAAAATAATTTCGAGCTTTTGGCTGTGTCAAGCCATCGATACGCAATGAGAACACTCCGTTTTTATACTCTACTTCAACATCGTCTCGAGAGCGGTAATAATGAATAAATGTATCATTGCGGAAGAATTCGTCTATTCCAAACTTCCTGAAAGGTGTCAACACATCATTGCTGTTATCAAGAATATGCAGATACCAATTGTGGTCACGACAAATGGTGAGCACCTTAGCGACGGTACTTTTTCCACTGCCTTGGGAACCTATAAATATCGTAAATGTGCGGACATCTATCTCCAACGATTCTACAGGTCCAAAATTCTTTATAACTAACTTTTCTTCCATGATGTCACCTTATTATATCGAGTCAAATGGATTGTTGAAATATTGTGTTGATAAAATCAACATTTTTCGCAATTATTATCTAATTCAACGGATCTCAAAGCCGTTGACATTTTGGCCCCTCACTAAACCCTTTTAAACCCTTATTTTCTTTGTTTCTGTTAGTTTCCTCACCTGATTGGTGGTGTAACCGGTGTGGCTTACCATCTGCCGTTTTCAATTTTCATTGGCAAGGTCTCCTAAATCACTCATTTTCGCTTCAACTACTCATTTTGATGATTTTGAGGATAATGCGGTGGAGTAACTCAAGTATCGCCGCCTTAATTTTCTATATATCATTGAATATCAGTAATTCTCTCTTCAAAAAAAACAATTTTGCTCAATGGCAGATGGAAAAACCTATTTTAGCAAGCGCTGACGGGGTTTCTGACGTACAGCATTCATCTGATTTACTGCATAATATGCAAACCTCATTCATGTATTTCTGCCGCAATTCCCTCTATATCACTGAAAACCAACGGCATTCCTTCGGACGTCACTGATTTTTCTCGATGGCGGAGCCCCCAAATTTTTTGTGTCAAGGGTCTTGTTGCTCCCAAGTAGGTACCAACTAAATACCAAGTAGGTGGCAGGTAAATACGCAATGATTGAAAATCAACGGATTGCACTTTTCCCGCCACGCACAATCGTCTCTACAACGCACTCTCTTTTAAATACTTACGGAGCAATCCCAAGCCTGTCAGAAGTTACCGTCCAAGGAACTCATGACCTCACGATTCAGTCTCTTCTAAAGATGTCTCGCGTGTACACCTTCGACTTCACATCATCGAGAACTGAGTCATATCGGTTGGCGATGATGGCTTGCGACATCTCCTTGAATTTCTTTAAGTCATTTACAACAACACTGCCGAAAAAAGTAGAGCCGTCCTCGAGGGTGGGCTCGAAAATAATAATCTGGGCGCCCTTGGCTTTAATGCGCTTCATGACGCCCTGGATGGCACTCTGACGGAAGTTATCACTATTGGATTTCATCGTTAAACGATAAACTCCAATAGTTGGAGTTAAAAGTTGAGAGTTAAAAGTTGAAAGTTTGGGATTGTACTCGTTATTTTCAGAATAACTGTAGTAGCCGGCCATCTTGAGGACCTGGTCGGCGATGAAATCCTTGCGGGTGCGGTTGCTCTCGACGATGGCACTCATCATGTTCTGCGGCACGTCCTCGTAGTTGGCGAGGAGCTGCTTGGTGTCCTTGGGGAGGCAGTAGCCACCATAGCCGAAACTGGGGTTGTTGTAGTGGGTTCCGATGCGGGGGTCGAGACCGATACCATCGATGATGGCCTGGGTGTCGAGGCCCTTCATCTCGGCATAGGTGTCGAGTTCGTTGAAGTAGCTGACGCGCAGGGCGAGGTAGGTGTTGGCGAAGAGCTTCACAGCCTCGGCCTCTTTCAAACCGACAAACAAACAAGGGATTCCCTTGTTTGATTGTTTGATTGTCTGATTTTTCGCTTGATTTGATTTTATTTCAACGGTGCTCAAGGCCGTTCCCTTGCGGTCAGGCAGGTCTGATTGTTTGAGTGAATCTTTCGAAGGCCCTATAGCACCTTCGACGAGGAGGTCAGCGAACTGATGGGCTTTCTCGGTGAGCCAGTCGATGTCAGTGAGGGCCTTGATGGCCTCGTTCTCCTCCTGGTACTCGGGACCGGGCATCATCTTCGGGATACCCACGATGATGCGTGAGGGGTAGAGGTTGTCGTAGAGGGCCTTGCTTTCGCGCAGGAACTCAGGACTAAACAAGAGATTGAATTTCTTGACACCCAGTTTCTGGTATTTCACATAGAGCGAGCGGGTATAGCCCACGGGGATGGTGCTCTTGATGACCATCACGGCGTTGGGATTCACCTTCAGCACGGCATCGATGACGGCCTCGACAGCACTGGTATCGAAGAAATTCTTCTGGCTGTCGTAATTGGTGGGAGCGGCGATGACGACAAACTCGGCATCACGGTAGCCGGCTTCCTGGTCGAGGGTAGCCTTAATACTGAGGGGCTTATTGGCCAGGTAATCTTCGATATAGTCGTCCTGGATGGGAGAACGCTTATTATTCACCAAATCAACGCGTTCTGGAACCACGTCGACACAAGTGACGTCGTTATGCTGAGCCAACAGGGTGGCGATGGAAAGACCGACATAGCCGGTACCTGCAACGGAAACCTTCATAACAGTTAAAAGTTAAAAGTTAAAAGTTAAGAGTTAAAAGTTAAAAGTTAATTCTTTATTCAGTTAAAAGTTTGCTCCAGCCCTCTGCACATGGCTTTGCTTGCGTGACTCGCTGCAATTAATTCTATTTTCAAAGGTGCTCGCAGGCATACCACGCAGGCCATGACCGGAGGTCAGGCAGAAAAGCTAAAAATTTATAAATTAAAAAACTAATGAGACGAATAATTACGGCTAAAGCACCCTCAGTCACAGGGGATGGGCGCATAGGGGGGGTATTTTTATCCTCTTTGTCGCTACTTCCCTTGGCGAGGTGGTACAGCACCGCTATTGAATTGCAAAAGTACGATTTGTTTTTTATTTAACAAAATTTATTTTTATTATAATATATACGCATGTGTTCACAACTTTTTTAAAACAAACCATATCAATGGGTTACAATTTCATTACTTCTTGAACTTTTCACGGCGCTATCGCTGCGGGGAGCTAACGCTTCCACTTTTTTTCATCGGCGAATTTAACGAATTAAGCGAATTGGGCTGACGCGGGCGGGATATTGCAGGCGAATTATGCGAAGGCCTGGGTATAATAAATGGGGGGATGTGGCGTTAAAGGGGGTACAGCGTGGATTGTGCCTGATGTCCAATCCCATCACATTAAAAATTAAGTTTATGAAAAACAGTATTTTAGCAATTTCAATTGCAGTATTGTGTGTATTCTTCACCGGCTGCGGAAAAGAAGAGGCGGGGCCGACGCGCTTTGCCAAAGTGAGCTTCCCCTTCCTCTATGCTGACGAGGAGACGATGGACATCACCATCGAGGTGCTGGACGCTGGCGACAACGCGCTCTTCACCCACACGGTGAGCAATGTGCCGTTCAAGCGCAACCGCAAGACGATCCTTCAGGGGGCCATCTTTACGGCGGGTGCCTCGTCGTCGGCCTTTCAAAAAGCTTTTTTCAGTTAAGAGTTAAAAGTTAAAAGTTTTTTTTCAGTTAAGAGTTAAAAGTTAAAAGTTAAAAGTTATTTTTTAGTTAAAAGTTAAGAGTTAAAGTAAAACATTAAAATTATGGCACAAAGTATTATAGGGGAGAAGAGTTTAGCGTTCGCGAAACGTATCTCTCGATGCTATGTCTTTTTGAAGGAAAAGAAGGGCGAGACGGTGATGTCGAAGCAGCTGCTTCGTTGTGGGACAAGTATTGGTGCCAACGTGCGTGAGGGACAGTACGCTCAAAGTAAGAAGGATTTCATTAGCAAGATGAATATAGCTCTAAAAGAAGCAGGAGAGACAGATTATTGGCTTGATGTGATACACGCATCAACTTATTTCAGTGATGAGGAATATGCATCGCTAGATGCCGACAACAAAGAATTGGTTAAGATGCTTGCTTCGATAGTGAAAACAACGAGAGAAAAGTTGAAAGTTAAGAGTTAAAAGTTAAAAGTTAAAAGTTAAAAGTTAAAAGTTAAGAGTGAAAAGTTATTGCGCAATTGCGTCTTTTGAAGGCTTTTTGATGAGCATGGAAAGGAGGACGCTGAGGAGGAGGATGGCGAGGATGACGGCCAGGGAGACAAGGGCCGGAATCTCCCATTCGAAGAACTCACCACCTATCATCTTCACTCCGATGAAGGTGAGCAGGACCCCCAGTCCGTAGTGCAGCATCCAGAAACGGTCGGCTACATCGCTCAAGAGGAAGAAGAGCGAACGCAATCCCATGATGGCGAAGATGTTGGAGGTGTAGACAATGACGGGATTCTTGGTCACGGAGAAGACTGCCGGGATGGAGTCGACAGCGAAGATGATGTCAGAGAACTCAATCACCAAGAGGACTAAAAACAACGGAGTCATTTTATAGTTAAAAGTTAAAAGTGAAAAGTTAAAAGTGTGAGACTTCTTCATTGAGGTTTGTTCTTCCTTTTCCTCATCTTTAACAAAGAAATCGTGGCCGTGGCTCTTGGTGGTGACGGGGAAGTGCTTGGAGGCGAACTTGACGATGGGGTGGTTCTCGGTGTCCATCTGCTCTTCGCCTTTGTCGAGGAACATCTTCACACCGCTGTAGATGAGTATCACACCGAAGACTGCCAACAGCCAGGCGAACTCGCTGATGAGTCCAGCCAGGGTGAAGATGAAGATGAATCTCAGCACGATGGCTCCGAAGATGCCCCAGAAAAGGACGCGGTGGTAGTACTCCTTCTTGATGCCGAAGGAGACAAAGATCATGATCATCACGAAGATATTGTCGATGGAGAGGCTCTCTTCGAGGAAATAGCCCGCGAGGAACTCGGAGACCATCTCGCCACGGTAAGCCTTCAAGAATTCTGAGGTATGAGGTGTGAGGTCTGAGGTCTCGGGGGGCATCATCCAGTCTCCGAAGAAGTAGATCAGTACAGCGAAACCCATGGCGAGGGAGACCCAGATGGCGGTCCAGACGGCGGCTTCTTTCACGCCTACGACATGGTCTTTCTTATGGAACACAAAGAGGTCGAGTACCAGCATCACTACGACGAAGACCATGAACAACCCGAAAAACAATCCGTTCATATAATAAAGTTTAAAGTTTATCGTTTAAGGTTTAAAGTTTGGGATTGCCTGCGGCAAGAAATCTTAAGAAAATCTAATAGAAAATCTTAGAAAATATATTTTGCTGATTTTCAACATGATTTTGAAGAATTTCTATGCGAAGCATATCCATAATATAACGGTCAATGTTTAAAGTTTTGTAAAGGTTATAGGTTAGAGGTTATAGGTTAAAGATTTTTTTAAAGTTAAAAGTTAAAAGTTAAAAGTTTTTTGATGGGAGAACGCGGAAGATGGTAAAATATTGCGAGCTTTTTACAACTTTTTTCAAGGTGGGGACATTCACCATCGGTGGCGGGTATGCGATGATACCGCTTATCCAGCGCGAGGTGGTGGAGCGACATAAGTGGCTGAGCGACGAGGAGATGCTGGATGTCATCGCTCTGTCGCAGACCATGCCGGGAATTATGGCTGCCAATATCGCCGCTGTCGTTGGCCAGAAGCTTCGGGGAATTAAAGGAGCTCTGCTGGCTGTACTGGGCAACATACTGATGCCCATCATCTTCATACTGCTCATCGCTATCTTCTTCCGTCAGTTCAAAGACGTTCCTACGGTGCAGCACATCTTCATGGGCATCCGACCGGCCGTGGTGGCGCTGATTGCGGCTCCGGTGTTCACGCTGGCCCGCAAGGCCGGAGTGACGATGAAGACCGTCTGGATACCCATCCTCGCCGCACTCCTCATCTCCCTCTTCGGCATCAGCCCCATCCTCGTCATCCTCGCAGCACTGCTCAGCGGATGGACTTATTCCAAGATAAAAAAAACGGCGAATTAAACTAATTAAGCGAATGCTGACGCAGTACATAATAATTACAAGCGAATTACGCGAAGGCCGCGGCGCTAAAGCTGCGGCAGCTGACGCAAGCAAAAAACTATCCACAAACAACTATCCACTATAATGATACTATTAGAACAATTTTATACGTTTTTGATCATCGGGATGTTCACGTTCGGTGGCGGGTACTCGATGATTGCGCTGATACAGGACGCGGTGGTGACACACCACGGGTGGCTCACCTCGCAGGAGTTCACCGACATACTGGCTATCAGCCAGATCACCCCCGGCCCTATCGGCATCAACACCGCCACCTATGCGGGCTACTCCGCCGTCATCGCAGAAGGCTACCCCGAATGGATGGCTGCACTGGGGGCCGTCATCGCCTCGTTGGCCGTCCTCATCCTCCCGTTGACACTCATCCTCATCGTTGGCCGCTGGCTGCTGAGACACAAAGACCAAGCGCCGTTCGATGTCATCTTCAAGGGCTTGCGGCTCACCGTCATCGGACTTATTGCCGCTGCCGCCCTGTCGCTGCTCAACGTGGAGAGCTTCGGAACCGCAGGATTCAACCTCCAGTTTATCGCCTCGGTGGTCATCTTCGCCACCGTCTTCCTCCTCTCCTACCGCTACAAAACAAGTCCCATTCTGCTCATCATTGGCTCGGGAGTGGCGGGGCTATTACTCTACGGATTTTAGGTACGAAATACCTTTAGGAGATATCTCTTATCGGATGAACTTGTAGCCAATACCGAACATCACAATACCGCGCTGTCCGCCCTTGCTACCCTTTTCGAATTCGTCGAAATCACTGCCAAAGAAATTCACACCGATATTATCGTGAATATTGAGACTCAGGAAGAAGTTTTCGTTGAAGAAATACTTTGCCTGAAGCATTGTGCTCACACCGGTGCTAAATTTGAACGTCGAGCCCTTCTCTTCCTTGCGACTGTTAGCCACCTCAGCGCCCGTGGCTGTAGTTTCATAGCTTTCGCCCTTGATGCCAAAGAAAGGATTCGTAAAGACACCTGCTGCAGCCTGTAGCTCAATATTGTCATTAATCCAATAGGACAGCGAGAGGCGTAAATCGAAACCAAGATCCCACCACGTCAAATCAGAATGCCTGATCTTCGTGGAGCCACTAACAGGCTCGTCGTATTTAATGCCTTGGGTCAGATAGCTGAACTCCACCTGATAGCCCCACGAGAAACGCTCGTTTATATTCTTGTCACCCTCGTAGCGGAACGACAGTGCAAGTCCCGGGTTGACATTCAAATTGCTCTTGTTGGAACCAAAATCCCGTGACACAATGTCAAAATTAAGACCTGCATTGAGGATATACGACTTATTCCCAGTCCAAGGAGCGGAATTTGTATAGTAATGATAGACCTGAGCGCTGCCGGACACTGCAAAAGCGATGAACGCCAGAACAAGAAATAGATTTTTTTTCATTTGTGTCATTTTATTAAATTATTGATTCTAAATTATTTTATTTCGATTCCCTCTTATCCTCGATGAGCGCAAATATACGAAAAAAAATATAATTTCAAAAACTTTGTGTATTTTTGCACACCAAAATAAAGATTCATTATTTTATGATTAAAAAGTATTTTGCGGCAATCGCCATTGCATTTCTCACCCTTCATTTTTCACCTATTCAGGCGCAAGTGGGTGAGGTCACTTTTTTCCCTAAGGGAAAAATCGTAGCAAAAACCTTTGAGCCCCGCTTCATCGGCAGCCAAAACGGGCAAGTGGTTTTTGTGGAAATGACAGGCAGACTCAGGAACAAGATGGAACTGGCAAGCTACGACCTGGAGCAGAACGAGCTGGCCCGCACCGCGTTAACTGACGACAAAGAAGTGGAGTGCTACGGAGGCTATATCAATGGCGACTCTATCGACCTGCTGATGGCAGAAACGAAAGACAACGGCATGAAAGTGTACCGCCTTCGACGGGATGCCAAAACCCTGCTGCCCTCCTCCAACCCGGTCTTGACCCTTGCCGACTTCAAAGGCACTCAAGGTGACAGAATGGCATTTGCTCCAGGCATATCGCCCAACCAAGAGCTTCTGGCTGGACTCTTTTTGATAGGCCGGGAAAACCAGAGGGGCGAAGTGCAGGTGGCCCTCTACAACCGCGAATTGGAGGAATACTGGAAAATGGACTCGCGATGCCGTCAATTCGACATGTTCTATGTTACCGACAGCGGCGAAGTCCTCCTGGGGAACTACACAAAGGGAAAATTCAACCTCTATATCCTCGATGGCGAACACGAAGAGGTGTACAGTTTCGAGGCCGATGCAACATTCACCGAGATACAGATAGCCCGCTATGCCAACGGGAAAGTATTCCTCGTCTACACCCATTCGGGCAAAGAGGTGGCAGTCGGTCCCGGCACTATGATAGACCACATTGGCGTGATTTGCTTCGACACCAAGAGCCAAACCGTCAAGGTGGATCGGCACAACATAGACAAACAGGAATACAACCGCCTCAACAACGAGAAAGATGATGCCCGTGTAAGAAAAGACGACTACAGGGTGATGTACATGAGTCTGAACCAGACCCTCGAGGACAAAGACGGCTGCTACGCCATGCTCGACCAGTCCTGGCGCCTCACCCTCGATGGAGTGCCCACCGAATTCAACCGAATGGGAATGATGGTGTGCCGCATTAACGACAACGGCACCTTCGATTGGGTGAAGACCTTCCGTGTTTCGAACATCACCTCCTGGGAGGAGCGCAACCTGGCCAGTTACCGCTGGGTCAAAAGCGAAAAAGGTCCGCTACTGTTGTGGGTGGAGAGCAAAAGCTCATACGACAACCCCGAGGAGAAAACCATCAAAGACTTCAAGAGTCTCAACAGTGCCGGCATACTCTCCGCCCTCCTCCTCAACAGCGACGGAAGCTCGCTTCGGCAACACTACGAGATATCCTCCAAACAAGCGCTCCTGGGTGCCCCGCATCTACTGGAGGGCAACGAATACCTCCTGCTCATCCGGGGACAGTCTCGTGGCCACTTCGCAAAATTCAAAGTCCAATGACGAAAAGAGCGATACTTCTCGCGGCACTGTTCTTGGCAGCCGCAACAGGCAAATGCCAGCTAAAGAGCGTTGGCGATGTACCGTCGGACTTAAAACGCACTATGGACGAACTCTTTGAGTCCGACCTGCAACGTGCCGAGAGCTACACTGGCAACAAGGTGAAACAAACCCAACCGCTGAAGGAAGCCTCCTATCATGTGGGCAAGATGATGGCCAGTGGCCGTATCGTCTATGGCGACCCTGTCAGCCGGTTGGCAGCCCGTATTGCCGACACTCTGCTGAAGGACTACCCCACCCTGCGCTCGGAACTTCGCTTCTACACTGTGAAGAGTCCCGAGGTGAACGCTTTTGCCACCGGACAGGGGATGGTGTTCATCAATGCCGGCCTGATGGCGCAGGTGGAGGACGAAGCCCAGCTGGCTTTCATCATCAGCCACGAGATAATACACTATTTCCGCAGCCATGTCATGGAGAAGCTGGTGGGAGACCAAAAGAAGAAGCACGATGTCGACAATGAGAGGGACGAAATGAACGAATTTCTGCGGCGACACAACCGCAGCCGTGAGATGGAAAGCGAGGCCGATTCATTGGGTATCGCCTTGTTCTACCTCAACAGCCCCTATGACAAAGGGGTGACGGAAGGCGTTTTCGATGTGCTGCAATACGGTGCGCTGCCCTTTGACGACGTGCCCTTCGACACCACATGGTTCAACACTCCCTACTACAAACTGACCGGCTGTTGGCTGAATCAGGTGACCCCCATCAGCAGTCGCGACGACTACGATGACAGTCGCAGCACCCATCCCAATATCCTCTCTCGCCGTCGTCATTGTGCCGCCACCCTCGATGGCCATCAGGGAGGCGCCCACTTCGTGGTCGTCACACGCGACGAATTCATGCAGATACGCCATCTGGCTCGTTTAGAGTGCATCCGACAGGAGTTGGTGGCTGGCGAATACTCGAGGGCTTTCTATAACAGTTGGCTGATGCTACGCGACCATCCCGACGACAAGACACTGAACCGATATATGGCACAATCCCTCTATGGTATCGCCATGTCGAAGATTTACAACGGAACCAACTCTGTGACGGGCGACTATAACAAGGTGGAAGGTGAAAGCCAGCAAATCTACTACGCCATGCGCCGCATGAGCGAAGAGGAGGCCGCATTGACAGCCCTGCATACCCTTTGGCAGTTGCACCGCCGTTTCCCCAACGAGGAGGCTTATATCACGATGTGTGGCGACCTGATGGATGCACTTCATCGAGAGTCGAAAATGAATTTTAGCGATTTCATGCCGACACCACCCTCGGAAAACACCTCTGCTGATAGCGCTGCCCCTGATGCGAACAAACCCATGACGAAATATGAGCGCATCAAGCAGAAACGCCAGATGCAGACAACCAGGAATCCTTTGGCATACGCATTGACCGACCTCATCATGACGGACACGCTGTTTGTCCACGAATTAAAAAACAGAATGGAATGGGCGAACACCGAGACCACAGCCTCTCTAACGACCGGGGATTCAAACAAGGCAATCATCATCTATAGCCCCTCCTACTGGGTCGTCGACAACCGCGACGACCGGTTGGACGTGGAACGTAGCGACCGTAAAGAACACGATCTGACAAGTCGCATTTTGAAGAGAAGTGACAGCTTCGGATGGAAAATCATCAATTTCTCCGACGAAGGACTGCACGGCATGACCACCGAGGAGCAATACAACGACTTCGTAGTCCTCAATGAATGGATTAACGAATTTTGGCAGAACAAAGGACAATTCAAAATCAGACGCTTGATTCAGCCCGAAATGGACGAGTTAATGGACCGCTATGGGGCCTCCACCGTCAGCATGACAGCGGTATTGAATATCGAAAACCTCACCCAAAGCCACCTTGGCAATCTTGTCTTTTTCCCCATAATGCCCATATCGGTATATAAACACTTCTCCCACACCGAGCAAACCCTGATGGAGACCTTGGTGGTGGATGCCCGTGAAGGCAAAGTGATTACTCGCGAAACATATAGTTACAATGAGGCCGACCAGAGTGCGCTGGTCGATGCCATGGTATATGACATCAGCGCAAAAAGCCTGAAAGGGGAAAAGAACCCTGTAGGAATGTTGGGATTGCGCTGCGCCATCACTGGTGGTGGTCAACTATCCATGGCCGGTCTACAGCCCTTTGATATCGGCACCATATTGTCAATCAACCCATGGGTCAACCTCGAATATGCATTGTCGCGCAAACTCACTCTCACTGCCGGATGGACAAGGCAAGGGGGCTTCGAAGAACTGAACAAGACCACTCCCGACCTTTCGAAAGACATGACCACCTGGAGTTTGGCACTCCGTTTCTACAGCCACACCGATTTTGCCCCGTTAGGGTCCTATGCCTGTGCCGGCTTGCACATGGTACATTTCACCAACTTGAGCGACAACAGCGATGGTGGCAACACCTTCGGTCTACACTTCGGTGCAGGACGCAACTATGTGTTTTTTGAACGGATACTGCTCAATATCGAGGCACGCTATAGCTACACCTATGGCGTATTGGATTTCTTCAAGTCAGTGGGAGGGAACGATTTCGGTGGCAGGAAATACATGGCTGATGCCTTCCTTGCCAACCTAATAGTGTTCCGACTGGGCATCGGCATATTGCCGTTCTGATAACGTTTAAAGTTTAAAGTTTAAAGTTTTGCTCCAGCCCCTGCTCACCGACTTTGCTTGCGTCGCAGGCCGTGTCTCCTATGGAGCCAGGCAGAAAGTTTTGCTCCAGCCCCACTGCTCTTGCCTTGCTGGCGTGATTTCATCTACGTTTCTTGCACTCGGCAAAAAATGTAAACACTTTCTGCGCTCATTTCTGAAACTCCCGCAGGCCGTGTCTCCTATGGAGCCAGGCAGAAAGTTTTGCTCCAGCCCCTGCTCACCGACTTTGCTGGCGTCGCAGGCCGTGTCTCCTATGGAGCCAGGCAGAAAGTTTAAAGTTTAAAGAAGGCTGCCGCGTCCCATCAACTAACCCAACTAACCCATTCAACTCATTAACCTCACAAACCTTTCAATAACCAATAACCTATAACCTATAACCTTTCACTAACCATACAATATATTAATAATCAGTATAATGACAATTTGTTGAAAAATATTTGGCAGATTGTCATTTTTTTTTATTATCTTTGCACCGAAATAAAGGTTATAGGTTATTGGTTATAGGTTAAAGACTAGTTAAGAGTTAAAAGTTAAAAGTTAAAAGTTTGCTCCACTGCGGTCGCAGGCCGTGACCGAAGGTCAGGCAGAATGTTTTTAAATTTAAAGAATTGAATTTTTGCCATTAAATAACGGTTAAAGTTTAACGTTTAAAGGTTAAAGACGTGAATTTTTGCCATTAAATAAAGGTTATAGGTTATTGGTTATAGGTTAAAGACGTGAATTTTTGCCATTAAATAACGGTTTGCTCCACTACGGTCGCAGGCCGTGACCGAAGGCCAGGCAGAAAGGTTTGCTCCACTGCGGTCGCAGGCCGTGACCGAAGGTCAGGCAGAATGTTTTTAAATTTAAAGAAATGAGTTTTTGCAACTGATAAATAAGAATAAAATCAATAATATAAATAATATGAGTAACAAGAAGTACACGTTGGTTATCAATCCTGGTGCCACATCGACCAAAGCTGCCATCTACGAAGGTGAGACCGAAGTTTTCACCGAGAACCTCTCCCACCCCATTGAGGAGATTCAGAAGTTCCATGAAGTTGCGGACCAGTTCGAGTACCGCAAGACCGCCATCCTCGACATGGTGAAGCGCCATGGCGTGAGCACCGACGAGATTGCCGTCGTGATGGGCCGTGGTGGTCTGACCCGCCCCTGCGAGAGCGGCTGCTACCGCGTCAACGACCTGATGAAAGAGGAGTGCCATGCTGGTATCCAGGGCAAGCACGCCTGCAACCTCGGAGCCCTCATCAGCGATGCCATCGCCCGTGAGATTGGCCTCGAATGCGCCTATATTGCCGACCCCGGCATCGTCGACGAGCGTCCCGAATTCGCCAAGATTAGCGGCCACCCCGTCTTCGACCTCGACCCCAAACGCGAAGGTGTCATCTGGCACTGCCTGAACCAGAAGATGACCGCCAAACTCTATGCCCGTGAGCTCGGCAAACACTATGAGGACCTGAACCTCATCATCGCCCACATGGGTGGTGGCGTGAGTGTGGGTGTGCACGAGCACGGCCGCGTGACCGAGGTGAACCGCGCCCTCTGCGGTCTCGGTGCCTTCTCCCCCACCCGCTGCGGCAGCATCAACGCCTCCAAACTCATCGAGGTGGCCTGCAGCGGCAAATACGACGAGGCCAAGCTGAAGAAGATGGTCACTGCCGAAGGTGGCTTCGTGGCCTATCTGGGCACCAACGACGCCTACGAGGTGGAGAAGAAAGCCCTGGCCGGTGACGCCAAATGCCAGCTCCTGGTGGATGCCTTCACCTATCAGGTCTCGATGGAGATCAGCCGTCTGGCCGCTGTGGTCAAAGGCAAAGTGGACGCCATCATCCTCACCGGTGGTATCGCCTACAGCAAACCCTGGATGGCCATGATCGAGGAGCGCGTGGGCTGGATTGCCCCCGTGAAGATCTACAAGGGCGAGAACGAGATGCTGGCCCTCGCCATCTGCGGCAAAGAGGTGCTGGATGGAGTAAAGGTGAAAGAGTATAAATAAAGGTTATAGGTTATTGGTTATAGGTTATAGAAAAATGAAGAAATCTGTGATTTTGTTAGCGGTGTGTGCCGTGATGGGTACCGCCTGTGCACAAAATGTGGAACTGAAGACCTTCAACGACTCGGCTTCCTATGCCATCGGTCGTGATATCTTCCGCAACTGGGAGCAGCAGCAACTGGGCATCGATGCCCGCATTGCCGGTCAGGCCCTGATTGACGCTGCCAACGCCCAGAGCCGTCTCAACGACCAGCAGGCCTTCCCCCTGCTGCAACGTTTCCAGAAGGAATTCGAACGTCGTCAGATGGAGCAAGAGGCTAGCAAAAACCCCGTTGCTCGCGAGAACATCGAGAAAGGCGAGCAGTTCATGAAGGAAATCAGCAACAACAAGTCGGTCTACACCACCAAGAGCGGCCTGAAATACCGCAAGGTGAAAGAGGGCAACGGCAAGCACCCTGTGGCTACCGACAAGGTGAAGGTTCACTACACCGGCACGCTGATTGACGGCAAGAAGTTCGATAGCAGCATCGACCGTGGCGAGCCTCTGACCTTCCCGCTGAATCAGGTCATCCCTGGCTGGACCGAGGGTCTGCAGCTTATGGACGAGGGTTCGAAGTACATCCTCTACATCCCCTACAACCTCGGCTACGGTACCCGCGATATGGGTGACATCCCCGCTGGATCGACCCTTATCTTCGAGGTAGAGTTGTTGGAGATTAATCCGAAGTAATGGGTAAAGTTTAAAGTTTAAAGTTTAAAGTTTAAAGTTTAAAGTTTATAGTTTAAAGATTCGGGATTGCCTGCGGCAAGAAATCCTAGAAAAATCTAAAAGAAAATCTCAGAAAATCTTTACTGATTTTGAAAGATTTCTATGCGAAGCATATCCATAATATAAAGTTTAAAGTTTAACGTTTATAGTTTAAAGTTTTTTTGTAACGTTTAAAGTTTAACGTTTAAAGATATTGAAAGGTTATTGGTTATAGGTTATTGGTTAAAGATTTTTTTTAAAGTTAAAAGTTAAAAGTTTAAAGGTTTGCTCCACTACGGTGACTCGCTACAATTAATTCTATTTTCAACGGTGCTCGCAGGCATACCACGCAGGCCGTGACCAGAGGTCAGGCAGAAAGGTTAAAGATAAGGAGTCAGGAGGTAAGGAGATAAGAAGTATGAATACGTTTGGAACGAAGCTCAGAGTAACGACCTACGGCGAGTCCCACGGACTCGCCGTAGGTGGCATTATAGACGGCTGCCCGTCGCAGGTGCGCCTCGATATGGATGCCATCAAGACTGACCTCGCCCGCAGGAGGCAGGGAGCCTTGCGGCAGGAGGAAGACGAGATAGAGTGGCTCTCCGGACTCAAGGACGGGGTCACTCTCGGCACACCTATCGCCTTCACCATCCGCAACAAGAACACCCGCTCGGAAGACTACGACCAACTGGTCGACTGCTACCGCCCGGGCCATGCCGACTACACCTACCAGCAGAAATATGGCATCCGTGACCACCGCGGTGGCGGTCGCGCCTCGGCACGTGAGACCGTGGTCCGTGTGGTGGCTGGAGCCATCGCCAAGCAGATCATCGCACCCATCGAAATCCAAGCCTTCTCTGAAGGTGAAAGGTTAAAGGTGAAAGGTGAAACAAATGAACCTCTATCTGACACCTTTGGGGGCATTGTGAGTTGTCGCATCACAGGACTGCCGGCAGGCGTGGGTGAACCCATCTTCGACAAACTGAACGCTCACCTGGCTTTCGCCATGATGTCCATCCCCTCGGCTATAGGCTTCGAGATGGGTGCCGGATTCAAAGCGGCAGAGATGAAGGGAAGCGAGTATATAGACCGGTGGAACGAATGCTTGAATGCAACAATGTTTGAATGCGTAAGTAAAAATGCGACAGCCACTCAAACAATCAAACAATCAAACAATCAAACAATCACTCAGACAAATCATTGTGGAGGGGTGCAGGGGGGCATCAGTAACGGCATGCCTGTAGAGTTCCGTGTGGCCTTTCATCCTGTGCCTACCCTTCCCCAGCCTGTCGAATGTCTCACCGCTGATGGCGGACTTCGAACCGTTCAAGTCCCCGGTCGTCACGACCGCAGCCAGGTGCCCCGTGCCGCAGTGGTGGTTGAGGCGATGGCAGCGATGGTAATGGCAGATTACCTTTTAGTTAAAAGTTAAGAGTTAAGAGTTAAAAGTTTTTGTAAAGTTTAAAGGTTAAAGGTTAAAGGTTAAAGGTTAAAGATAAGAGATTATAAATAATAAGGTTATAGGTTATGGGTTATAGGTTATTGATAACGGGTAAAGGTTATAGGTTATGGGTTATAGGTTATTGATAACGGTTAGTGGTTATAGGTTATGGGTTATGGGTTATAGGTTATTGATAACGGGTAAAGGTTATAGGTTTGCTCCACAAGGTCGCAGGCCGTGACCAAAGGTCAGGCAGAGCGGTTAGTGAAAGGCTGCCGCAGTCGTGTTGCGCAAGCGTCAATAACCTATAAACAATAACCTATAACCATTCAATTAGAAAAACCATAGAAAATTTTATTATAATTTTATTTGATTTTGAGGGATTTCTATGCGAAGCATATCCAATAAATGATAATAATTATGAAGATACGAATTATTGTTTCGGTATTGATGCTGTCGATTGTGGCAGTGGGTTGTAAGAGCAGCACGGATTCACAAGAGTTCGACCCCAAGAGTGAGTTCGCCCTCGAGGGAACCATACAAGGGGGTGCTGGACAGCGCCTCTGGCTGGAGGAGATGACACCCGATGGCTCTGCGTTCGTTGACTCTATTCAACTTGATGACAAGGGGCATTTCCGTTATGCCCATACCCTGTCCTACCGCAGTCTCTACAACCTCCACAGCACCGATAACGACTTCGTGGTGCTGCTGCCCGACCTCGGGGAGACCGTCAATGTGCAGGGACAATGGGGCAACCTCTCGTTGAGCTACAACGTCTCCGGCTCGCCCGAGAGCGTCCTCCTGTGGCAGATGCAGGAGTTCTACAATGACGGCTCATGGGCCCTGAAAGACATCGTGGACACTGCCAACCGTTACGATAGTCTGCTGATGGTCAATGCCATCACGCAGAAGCAGTTCGATGCCAAACGGGCGGTGACCGACTCTATCTACCGCACCCTTTTCATTGAGCAGCAAGAGTACGTCTGCCACTTCATCGAGGAGAACAGAGGCTCACTCGCCACCCTTATCGCCCTCTACAAGCCCTTCAACACCCGTCCTTTGATCGACCCGCGTGACCCGGGTAGTATCGACTACTATGATATGGTGCTCGAAGGCCTGCAAGAGAAGCTTCCCGACAATCCACACACTTTGAAATTCAAAAACACTACCGAGCACCTCCGCAGCGCCCTCGCTCGACAGGAAGAAAAGAACGAAAGCAAGTAGACATTAAATATTATGTATCTATGCGACGACTGATTTTTGCCACCAACAACAAGCATAAGCTAACCGAGGTTCGTGCTGCCCTTTCGAACGTGAAAGATATTGAGATTGTATCGCTGGCAGAAGCCGGGCTGGAAGGCGAGATTCCCGAGACGGCCGACACGCTGGAGGGAAATGCTCAACAGAAGGCGGAATGGGTGATTGAACAGTTAAAAGTGAAAAGTGAAAAGTTAAGAGTGGACGGGGTGTTTGCAGACGATACAGGACTCGAGGTGGAGGCCCTTGGTGGAGCCCCTGGTGTCTATTCGGCACGTTTCGCCGGAGAGCACTGTTCCTTTGATGACAACATCGACAAGTTGTTGGGAGCCCTTGACGGAGAAAAGAACCGCAAAGCCTGCTTCCGGACAGTGATATGTTTAATTGAGGGAGTGAAAGGAGGTGAAAAGTTTTTTGAGGGGAGAGTAGACGGACAGATACTAACGGAGCGACACACAAATGGCGAGGGCTTCGGTTACGACCCGGTATTTATGCCCGACCGTTTCGCGGTGAGTTTTGCCGAGATGCCATTGGAGGTGAAGAACAGCATCAGCCACCGTGGACTGGCGGTCAAAAAACTGGTAGAGTATCTGACAGTTAATAGATAAGAGATAAAAGATAAGAGTTATAAATACCGATATAAAACTTTAACCGTTAAACATTAACCTTTAAACGTTATTAATGAAACGGGTTTTTCCATTGACGATACAGAGCGGGATGTCGCAGAGCGAGAGTTATATCCTGATGCTCTGCGAGCCTGAGAGCGGCATCCAGGTGCCCATCTTCATCGGTGCCCACGAGGCACAGGGCATCCTGCTGGCCAAGGAGGAGGTGAAGACTCGCCGTCCGATGACCCACGAACTGATGATGCACGTGATGGTGGAATATGGGCTTGGGCTGAAAGAGGTGAGCATTGACCGCATGTGCGAGGGCATCTTCTACGCCACACTGCACATGACCGATGGCTTCAATAGCCGCGATTTCGACAGCCGCGCTTCCGATGCCATCACGCTGGCACTCCTTGCCGACTGTCCCATCATGATGGCGGAGAGCGTGATAGAGGAGAGCGGAGTTAAGATAGGTCCGAGGTCGGAGGTTGGAGGTCGGAGGATGAGTGATGAACAAACACTGGAGGAATTGGAAGAGGAATTGAAGCGTTGCGAGGAAAACGAGGAGTACGAAAGGGCTGCGGAAATACAGAAAAGGATAGAGCAGATAAAGGTTAAAGGTTAAAGGTTAAAGATAAGAGTTAAAAGATAATAGATAATAGATAATAGATAATAGTTTGCTCCAGTCCTCTGCACAACACCTAGCTTGCGTGATTTCATCTACGTTTCTTGCATTCGGCAAAAAATGTAAACACTTTCTGCGCTCATTTCTGAAACTCCCGCAGGCCGTGACCAGAGGTCAGGCAGAAAGGTTAAAGATTTTAAAGGGTATGAATTACAACGAGACAGCGGAATTTTTGAAAGGGCGCATCGTGGAGTGCGGTCGGCAGATGCCCGAGACGGTCATCGTGCTGGGCAGCGGACTGGGGAAACTGGCAGAGCAGATTGAGAATCCACTGACGATTCCCTACTCCGAGATACCGCATTTCAAAGTCTCTACCGCAGTGGGGCACAAAAGCAACCTGATTGTGGGTATCCTTGGAGGCAAGAGTGTGATGGCCATGCAGGGACGCTTCCACTACTACGAGGGATACACCATGGAGGAGGTGACCTACCCCATGCGGGTCTTTGCCCTGATGGGCGTCCGGACGGTGCTGGTGAGCAATGCTGCCGGTGCCGTGAATCCCGACTACAAGGTGGGCGACCTCATGATTATCACCGACCATATCAACTTCATGCCCAATCCCTTGATTGGTCCCAACAAGGAGGAGTTCGGTCCCCGTTTCCCCGATATGACAGAGCCCTACAGCCTGCGCCTGCGCAACATTGCGCTACAGGAGGCCACCAAACTGGGTCTCACGCTCCGTGAGGGGGTCTATGTGGCCGGTACAGGTCCCACCTATGAGACACGTGCTGAATACCGCATGTACCGCATCATCGGGGGCGATGCCTGCGGGATGTCGACAATACCCGAAGTCATCGTGGCCCGTCACTGCGGCATGGAAGTTTTCGGCATGAGTGTCATCACCAACCAGTCGGCCGACCTCGGCAACGGAACGGTGAACGACGGTGGCGATGTGGTGCGTGCCGCTGACCAGGCTGCCGACAAGATGACATTACTCTTCTCTCAAATCATCCACCGACTCTAACCCCCTATGGCCAAATTCAAACAATACGTACTCCCCGTCGCCATCGTCCTTGGTTTCCTGCTGCACGACCACTGTGTCAGCCTCTCTTTTCTCGTCCCCATCCTCATCTTCTCCATTCTGCTGCTCTCTTTCGTGGCTGTGGACATCAGACATCTCCGTCCCACCATGTTCGACTTGGGCCTGATTGTCTACCAGATTGTTGTAGGCGTGGGACTCTTCGCAGTACTCTCCCTCTGCGGAGTCGACAAGATTATCGCTGAAGGAGTGATGATGGGCGCTCTGACCCCCGTAGCGGCCTCATCGACAGTGGTGGCATGCATGCTGGGTGCCAACCGCGAGAGGGTGACCACCTTCGCCATCGTGGGCAATATCTCCATGGCTGTGGTGACCCCCGTTGTCTTCACCCTGATCGGTGACCATCCCGAACTCTCCCTGGTCAACTCCTATATGCTGATGATGGCCAAAATCGGCAGTGTGCTGGCTCTTCCCTTTTTCTTGGCACTGATACTTCAGATATGGCTGCCCAAGGTGAACGACGTGCTGGCCAAACGCACCAACTGGAGCTACTATATCTGGGCCATTGCGCTGCTGCTCACCCTCGGACAGACCATCCACTACATCCTGACACAAGGTGAAGGCCAATGGTCCAACATCATCTGGCTAAGCTCCCTGTCACTGCTGTTCTGCATCTTCCAATTCTGGTTTGGACGAAAATACGGGCGTCGCTACCATGACATTATCGGAGGTGCACAGATGATGGGACAGAAAAATTCCGCCATGGGCATCTGGATGGTCAACACCTTCCTCTACTCACCCCTGTCGTCAGTGTTTATGGCTTTCTACAGTGTCTGGCAGAATCTATGGAACGCATGGCAACTGAGGAGAGTTAAGGGGGGTGGTAAAGGTTAAAGGTTAAAGGTTAAAGATAAGAGTTAAGAGATAATAGATAATAGTTGAGAGTTAAGAGTTAAGGGGGGTGGTAAAGGTTAAAGGTTAAAGGTTAAAGGTTAAAGATAAGAGTTAATAGATAATAGTTAATAGATAATAGATAATAGATAATAGATAAGAGTTTGCTCCAGTCCTCTGCACAACACCTAGCTTGCGTCGCAGGCCGTGACCAGAGGTCAGGCAGAAAGGTTAAAGTTTAAAGTTTAAAGATAATAGATAATAGATAATAGATAATAGTTTGCTCCAGTCCTCTGCACAACACCTAGCTTGCGTCGCAGGCCGTGACCAGAGGTCAGGCAGGAGAGTTAAGAGTTAAAAGTTAAAAGTTAAAAGTTAAGAGTTAAATGATAAAAGCGGCTTTTTTTGATATAGACGGCACGTTGCTGAGTTTCGAGACCCACCGTGTGTCGAAGGGCACCGAGCGGGCCTTCGAGCGACTGCACAAAGCAGGTGTGCGCACCTTCCTCTCCACCGGTCGTCCCGAAGTGCTGATCCCCAAGATGCCTGTCAGCTTCGAAGGGATGATCACCATGAACGGAGGACTGGTAATGGCGAATGGTTCAACACTATTAAGCAATCCCATCCGAGACGAGGAGTTGCAACGATGGCTCGATTTGGCGAAAGAGCGTCACCTCTGCACCATGGTCTTTACCAAAGACAACATGTTCCTCGCCCAACCCAACGAGGTGGGACTCAAGCTGCGTAACCAGCTGGAGTTTGAGATGCCACCAGTAGTCCCTATCGATGCCATGCGTTCCGAGACCGTCTATCAGATCATTGCCATCATGCCCGGTGAGATGGACAGCGAAGTCGCAGCCCTCCTCCCCCACTGCCGACTGCCTCGCTGGCACCCCTACTTCACCGACATCGTAGCCCACGACAACAGCAAGGCACGCGGTATGGAAGCCATCTGCCAGCATTTCGGCATCCGTCAGGAAGAGACGCTGGCTTTCGGTGACGGAGCCAACGACATCGAGATGCTGGAATGGGCCGGCATAGGGGTGGCGATGGGCAATGCCGACGAGAGCGTCAAAAAACATGCCGACCGCGTCACCACGGATGTCGACCACGAAGGCATTGAAACTGCCATCAACGAAATGCTTGATTGTTTTGCTCCACGTTGGTCGCAGGCCGTTCGCTGTCGCTCAGGCAGGATTGCTTGATTGTTTGTGTAATTTTCACCTTTCACCTATAATGGACACTTTAGAACAACAATTGGAGGAAACCTTGCGACTGCTCGACAGCTATCAGGACCTCACGGTCGACCAAGAGGAGGATGACGCTTTCGTGGCTCGTGGCAACGGCTTCTGCGACCGCAAATACAGCGACGACTTCCTGCAGATGCAGATAGCGCAACTCACCGCCCGTGCGGCTGACCTGAGACAAAAAATGAAGAATAATAATCTTTAACCGTTACAAATGCACATATTCCTCATCGTCGCCATCGTAGTCTCCATTGCGTTTGTCATCTACGAGAATCGCAGTGCCCACTTCTCCATCTTCTGGATAGCCTTCATATTGCTGCTGCCCATCGTGGGAATCATCTTCTTCCTCCTGCTGGGCAAGAACCACCACCGGAGCCTCCTCATTCGCCCCGACGAACTGGCCAAACTCGATACGCTGCGCGACCAGGCCGTTGGCGACGCCCTCCTCTCCCTCCCCCAAGGCGACAAATACCAGAAACTCGCCGCCATGTTGCGCAACGCCAACGACGCTCCCCTCCTCGGTGGCAACAAGGTGGATATCTACACCGAATTCTCCCCCCTCTTTGAATCCATGCTCAAAGACATCGAGGCTGCCCGCAGTTTTGTTCACATACAGTTCTACATCATTGAAAACGACGAGGTAGGACGCCGCCTCAGCGACCTCCTCATCCGCAAAGTCGAAGAAGGCGTCGACGTACGCCTCATCTACGACAGCTGGGCCAATATCTTCGTCAGCCGTCGTTACTACAGCCTTATGCGGAAGCATGGTGTCAAGGTGCAGGGCTTCATGCCCTTCTACCCCTCCTTCTTCCGAGGCGAAGCCAACTGCCGCACCCACCGCAAGATTGTGGTCATCGATGGCCACACCGGCTACACCGGTGGCATGAATATTGCCCGCCGCTACCGCGATGGCATCAACAACGGTCCCTGGCGTGACACCCACATGCGCCTTGAGGGCCCCGCCGCCGCACAACTCGAGGTAGTCTTCCTCTCCGACTGGCGCTTCTGCGCCCACGAACTCCTCGACGAACCCAAATTCTTCCCCCTGCAAGCAATCAAACAATCCTGCCTGAGCGACAGCGAACGGCCTGCGACCAACGTGGAGCAAAACAATCAAGCAATCACCCAGATTGTCACCTCCGGCCCCATAGGGCCCTGGGATGCCATCATGCAGGGAATGGTGCATGTCTGCGAACAGAGCCGTCGCTACCTCTACATCCAGACCCCCTACTTCACCCCCACAGCGCCCGTGCTCATGGCCATCCAGAACGCAGCCCTCGCCGGTGTCGACGTGCGACTGATGGTCCCCTCCACCGCTGACCGTGGCGCAATTACCCGCCTCGCCTCGCAGTCCTACTTCCGTGACCTTATCCCCGCAGGGGTCAAAATCTATCGCTTCGACAAAGGCTTCATGCATGCCAAAACCATCGTCTGCGACAACGACTTCGCCACCATAGGCTCCACCAACCTCGACCCCCGTAGCATGGAGCAGAACTTCGAGGTCAATGCCTTCTTCTACGACAGCGCCGTCGCCTGCTGCCAGCGCGACATCTTCCTCGAGGACCAACAGCAGTGCACCCTCGTCGACCCTAAAGAGTGGCTCCACCGCTCCCCACTGCAGAAACTCCTCGAATCGCTCGCACGCCTCCTCACCCCCATCCTGTAACCTTACCTTCGACCTACCAACACCCTATCAAGTCCTACTATGGTAGGAGTTGATACGGTGTTAGTACGGTGTTGGGACGGTGTTGATACGGTGTTGGTGTTAAGTATCAGGCAGTTATGGGTATATAGAAATAGTATAACCCACATTACCAGTGGGTTATACTGCTTTTTTAAGAAATACTAACACCAAAATTATCTGCCAAAGAGGGTCAAGAAGAGACCGAATTTGACGGGGTAGAGTTCATGGAAGACTTCCCCATTGAAGAGGGGTAACATGGCCATCTGGGCATAGAGGCCGAAGTTGCCGTACATGAGCGTCAGGCGGGTGTCGAGCATGAAATTGCTGACTTTCTTTCCCGTCTCATGGTCGCGGACGTTCAGGTCAACGGCATTCGACTCGTACTGCTGGGTCAGCACACCGTAGACATTGATGCCGGGGATGGCGGAGAGGCGGATGCAGAAGTCATCGTATTTCCAAGGTTCGAAGCTGAAGGTGATGGGGACGGTGAGGGCGATGGTCATGAGATAGGTGTCCCAGTTGTTGGGGTCGATGGTGCCAGTGGGAGTGACCGGAGCGGGGGCTGTGGAGGAGAAGCCTGTGGGTGTACCACTCACCAAGTGGTTGCTAAAGTGATAAGTGTTTCCTTCAAATCCGAAACCGGCATAGAGACCGAAGTGGGAGGTGTTGACGAGGGGATGGTCGAAAGAGAGACCATAGTTCATGAAATAGAAGTTCACCTCGGCATCGGCATTATTGGGTTCGCCGAAGTGGCCGGAGAAGGGATGGTCGCCCAGCCAGTGGTTGAAACCCCAGAACCAGTTGAGTTCGGTGTCGCGACCGGGCTTGTTATTCCGTTTCCCACCTAAATGGATATTAAATTTTCCTTTTGGTGAAGTATAGACACCCTCTTCGCCTTTGTCACGGATAACAATCTTTCCGTTGTCTTCGATTGTGATGAAATGGGACCTAAAGACCGTACTGTCAACCACAGGCTTGTCGGTGACTGAGGGTACTTCAATATAGGCGTTGTCGACGGCCTTGAAATTATAGGCGTTAACCGAAAGAGGAAGCTCGCTGACGATGCGGGAGTTGTCCTGTGCATCGAGGATAACGTAGCCAGCGTTGAGGTTGCCGGCCACGGTCTCGCTAAATTCGACTTTGGCGTTGTCCTCAGCATTGATAACCACCTGGTGATCACCAAAATCGAAAGGACCGACAAAGCAAATGGTAGCTCCGTCCTCGGCAGAGAAGTTAACAATGCCGTCAGCGGGATTGAGGCGGAGGGTGATGGCATCGATGCCCTCGATGGCCATCACGCCGTTGGCGACTGTGGCGACAGGCATGGAGGTTTTGGCTTCAATCTGTGTCTTGTCGCCCGGGTAGACCTTCAGCGTCACAGCGTCCTCAACCTTGACAGTGTGGACACCGGTGACGGGCTGCACATGGACCTGTGCTGTGGCGACGGCGCAGAACAGCAAAGTGAAAAGTGAAAAGTGAAAAGTGAAAAGTTTTGCTTTCATAATATTAAGAATTAAAGGTTAATTATCGTGATGCTATCAGAACAGCCTTGCGGGGGGAGAGGTTGTGGCGGATGAATTTCCCCACGGGGGTGTCCTCGACCCACTCGGAGGCCACGTCGCGCAAACTGGGGCGCGAGTCGTCGTAGACAAGGAGGGTGTTGGTGTAGAGGGTGTCGGGGGCGGGTGTGTAGACGATGAGGCTGGTGGAGGGGATAAAAGTGGGGGTTAAATCATTAGTTTCAATGGTATCTATAGTGGGTATAGTGTCTATAGTAGCTATAGTAGTTATAGCTTCTATAGTTTCTATAGAGGTCGGAGTGATCTGATTTTTCGGAATACTCGGAGTGTTCCGAGCGTTCGGAGTAGTCTGAATTTCAGGAATTTCTGGCGTTGCTGGTATTGTGGTGGTAGCGAGGAGGGGTTGCTGGGGTTCGAGGGTGTCCATAGTGCCCATGCGGAGGGCGGGAAGCATAAGGGCGATGAGGACGGCAGCGGCTGCACTCCAGCGAAGGAGAGGTGAGAGGTGAAAGGTGAAAGGTGAAAGGTGAAATTTTTCTGTTGCAGCATACGTGACGGTGTCGTCGCGTTCGAGTCGCGGGGCTTCGTTGTAGAGGGCCAGCTCTTCGGCAGCCTCAGGGTGGCTCTGGAGCCAGGCTTCCACCTCGTTGCGCTCGCTGTCGGTCAACTCGCCTTCGGCATACCGCAGCAGCCACAATTCATAGTTGTTGTTATCTATCGTTGCCATAACCTAATGTTTTCAGTTGTTTTCTCATTGCCACTCGTGCACGGAAGAGGTAGACCTGCACCTGGGAGTCGCTGAGCGAGAGGGTCTCCCCTATCTCACTGTAGCTGTAGCCCTCGACATCGCGCAGTTGGAGGATGGCCCGCTGCACTTCGGGGAGGGTCTGGAGGCTGCGCTCGATAGCCTCACGGAGGTCGAAGCGCTCATCGGGCTTCTGTGTGGTCTCCACCACCGTCTGCCGCTCGTGCATCTGCACCACCTTGTTGTGGCGGAGGGTCATCATCAGACTGCGGTAGGCAGCGCTGAGCAGGTAGCCTTTGCCTTTGGCGGCGGCCACCTCGTCACGGTGGCTCCAGAGCGAGGCCAGCGCCTCTTGCACGGCATCCTCACAGTCGGAGCGGCTGTTGCAGCAGCGCATCGCAAAGCGCATCGCATCGTCGGCCCAGAGGCTCACTCCCTTGTTATATTCCGTTGCAGTCAATCGGCTTTTCTGTTTTTCTGTATAATAGTTGCGCGAAGGGGGTTAAATATTACATCCAAAACGAAAAAAAAGGAAAAAAATTTTCACCCTCTTGTCTTTTAATAAGGTATCAATTAGGTCGTCATCATGATACAGTGAAGAAGCAATTTTCTACTCACTAGGCTGGTGCTATTCGTCGCAATGAGGGATTGCGCCGGCACTCAGCCGGCCAGAGCCACACCGTGGCTCTGTCCTATCCAAAACGAAAAAAAAGGAAAAAAATTTTCACCCTCTTGTCAGATTTGCCTCAAAAAATGTGTATTGTATTAGTAGAAGTAAAGTTTAAGATTTAAAGTTTTTTATTATGAAACACTACAAAACTTCTTTGGCGCTCCTCGCAGTGCTTTGTCTTCCTTTCGCTGCCTCAGCGCAGTATTTTATGTCGGGAGGAATAGGCTACCATGTCCTTTCCGCAGAAAACCACACCGTGGAAGTGACAGGCAAACAAAATTGCACCCCTTATTCGGGCAACATCAACATTCCTGCTACGGTGACCTACAACGGTACCATCTACGATGTCGTCGCCCTGGGCGAGGAAGCCTTCTACTGGGCAACACTTTCCCGTGTCACCATACCCTCGTCGGTCACGCATATTAAACGTGGCTGCTTCCTCTTCGCCACCGTCCCGACAACCATCAATGTCTCCGCCTCGGTGACGAATATTGAAGCGCTGGCCTTTGCGGCAAACCATTTGACAAACATCAACGTGGATGAAAGCAATCCCAACTACAGGACGATTGACGGGATGCTGTTCAGCAAGGACACTGCCACCCTTGTGGAATGTCCGATGGCAAAAAGCGGTTCCGTAACCCTGCCGCAGGGCACTCGGCATATTGCATCTCTCGCCTTCGCCTATTGCGAGAATATCACCAGCGTGACGCTTCCGGAAAGTCTTGTCAGCATAGGCTACTGGGCTTTTGTCTACAACCAGCATTTGAACAATGTCGTCATCCCTTCGTCGGTAACGCACATCGCCGCAAGCCCATTTACCAACTGCCCTGCCCTCACCAATCTTTCCATCGATGATGGTAACACCCATTATTATATGGATGGGATGATGATTTATTCTGCGGGCGGCGACACGCTGGTTTCTGCCCACAAAAGCGCCGATTCAGTGTTCCTTCCGAGCACGCTCCGTGTGGTCAACGGATTCGGTGGCAACAGCGATGTCCGTTATATCCACATTCCCGACGGGGTGAACACTATTGGCAGAGAGGCATTCAATGGCAGCTCGCTGGTGAGCATCGACCTGCCGAGCCATTTGGACTTTATCGACGAATACGCATTCTACTACTGCCAGTCGCTGACCCGCGTCGGTATGCCCACCACCCTCGACACGATGGGTGAGGGCTGCTTCCACAGTTGCGACCATCTGACATCAATCGAGATTCCGAATGGCTTGCGTACCATTCCAGAAGCTGCATTCTTCATGTGCAACTCCCTGTCGAACATCACCTGGGGCGATGCCGTCGAAGTCATCGACACATGCGCCTTCGGCGACTGCTCCTTCACGGAGTTGACGCTGCCACCGACGCTGCGTGTTGTCAGACAAACCGCATTCATCGGCGACTACATGGGAAGGCTGAACCGGCTCACCTTCTCCGCCCCGGTCGACACCATCGAGGTGGACGCTTTCTTCCGACAGCCCCTGGAGATGCTGCACTTGCGGAACACCGTGCCACCTGTCACCACAGATGATGGCTACGGCACGTATGGCTGCCTGGATGGAACGGATGTCGACAGCATCTTCATCCCCTGCGGCAGCCTCAACGTCTATCTGGCCGACAGTTACTGGAACCAATTCGCCGACCAATACTATGACGACTGCGATGGAATTGACGAAATTGAAGATTCAAGAATGAAAATCGACATCTACCCCAACCCTGCATCAACCAGTCTT
>Ga0310786_10000230_pt1 | contig 94178 bp, 85 predicted proteins | sample AusTroGonzalo_MG_FD_203881 | JGI IMG/M metagenome (GOLD analysis project Ga0310786, IMG submission 203881) | Bovine rumen microbial communities from tropical cattle in Woodstock, Queensland, Australia - Gonzalo_03 (v2) (version 2) | ecosystem: Host-associated > Mammals > Digestive system >... | reverse complement strand
AGTCGACGCCTTGTATGCCTTCCTCCATCATGTGGTTGACGGCATTGCCACCACCTCCGCCCACGCCGATGACCTTGATGTAGTTGGGCATCTCGGTTCCGACGGGCTTGAACAATTCGTTGTTATCGTATTGATTTTCCATATCTTATAGCGTTTTATTTGATGTTGTCGGGTTTGAACAGTTCGGAGAGGCGGGTGATGATTTTCTTGCCAAAGCCTTGGTCGTCATCGTCTTCCTCATGGGTGTCGATGATAGGAGTCTCAACCTCCACAATTTCAGCGGCTTGGCTCTTCTTTTTCTTTTCTTCCTTGGCCTGCTGTGCGGCACGGAGCAACTCGTCGTGATTCATGCGGCCGAGGGTCTCGATAACGAGGCCGATACCAGTCGAATACATGGGGTTGATCATGTCTTTCGGCGTGTTTTGGGCGAGGTGCTCGTCGGGGTGACCGATGCGCACTTCCATGCCGGTGCTGAACTCGGCTAATTGTTGGATGTGCTTCATCATGGCGCCGCCGCCCGTCAGCACGATGCCAGCGATGAGTTTGTTGTCGGAGCGGGCCTTTTGGATTTCCATGTTGACCAGCTCGAAGATCTCTTCAAGGCGGCTTTGGATGATACTGGCGAGGTTCTTGAACGAGATTTCCTTGGCGGCGTGTCCCTTGATACCAGGGATGGATACCACTTCGTCGTCGCGGTTCTTTTCGGCGAGGGCCGACCCGAACTTCACCTTCACCTCTTCTGCATAATGCCTGATGATGGAACAACCCGTGCAAATGTCCTCGGTGATGATGTTGCCGCCGAAGGGGATGACGGCAGTGTGCTGTATCTTGTTTTCCTTGAAGATGGCGATGTCGGTAGTGCCGCCGCCAATGTCGACGAGGACGACGCCCGCTTCTTTCTCCTCTTCGCTCAATACGGCTTGTGCCGAGGCGATGGGCTCCAGAATCATGTAATCCATGGCCAATCCGGCGTTCTCAATGCACTTGACGATGTTCTTGGCTGCCGAGGTCTGCCCGATGATGACGTGGAAGTTGGCCTCGATCTTGCTGCCCAACATGCCCACAGGGTTGCTGGCCAACTCGCCGTCTACATAGGTGTCCTGACGGATGATGTCGATGATTTCCTCACCAGGCATCATGTTGATTTTGTACGTGTCGTTGCGCAGCTCTTCCAGCTCGGCCTCGGTGATTTCGGTCTCGCGGTTGTCGCGCATCAGCACGCCACGGTGTTGGAGGCTCTTGATGTGCGAGCCGGCGATGCCGACGCTGACGCGATTGATTTCGACGCCCGACTGGTCGGAGGCTTGCTGAACGGCCTGCTTGATGGCGTCGACGGTCTCAAAGATGTTGGTGACTACGCCTCGGCGCACACCTGTCGAAACGGTCTTGCCGTAGCCGAGGATTTCGATTTTGTTGTTTTCGGCCCTGCGACCCACGATGCAGGCCACTTTGGTGGTGCCGATGTCTAACCCGACGATGATTTTTCCTTCGCTCATGACTTTATCTTTTTGTGCAAACTACTTGATTTTTATACTTTAAATTGATGGTTTTCATTTCTTTGAGTTCGGTGCTTCCCGTCTTCTGCTTGATGAAGATTTCGGCGCGGCGCAGCTTGTCGTCGATTTGGCAGGTGTCGCCGACGGTGACGCGGGCGTCGATGTCTTTTACGACGATGTCAAATTCGCCTTTGCGGTTGCGGTAGACCTGTCCGATGCAGCTCTGCATGAAGGCGTTGCGCTCGATAGCCTTGAAGATATGCAACGACTCGAGGAGGGCTTGGTCTTCTACGAGAGTGTCGTTCAAGGTATAGGAGGTGGAGTCGTTGCGGAGCGTGAAGTTGCCGCTGGCGACGAGAACATGGGGTGTATAATGGCGGTTGGTGGGGACGCTGACGCCATTCTCGGTGAGGTAGACCGACTTGCCATCCTCGCCGAAGACACGCATGACGGGGTCGTATTCCTTGACGTTGATGCAGAGGGTGCCGTCAAGGTCAATGTAGGAAGCGCTGTTTTCAATCCAAGGGTTGGCTTCAAGGCGTTTCTGGATGGTGAGCATGTTGACGGTGCCGATGTTGGACGTGCCGCGCAGCCCGTCAATATCGGCCAAGAGACCACGTCCCTTGATGAAGCCGCTGTCGCTTTCGCGCTCGATATTGACCGTGAGGGCTTTGATGGGCGAGGTGAGGTAGTCCTCGCGGGCGAAGATGAACAAGGCTGTCAACGCCGCCGCAGTGAGTACCCAGGTCACTATGCTTAATATCTTCTTTACCATGTCGTTATCAGTTTTTCCAAAGGTTCAACAAAACGGTCAATGTCGCCGGCACCCATCGTGACCAACATCTCTGGTTTCTCGCTGTCAATCAGTGAGATGAGTTCGGATTTCGGGCAAAGTTTCTTGTTGGCGAGGCTTACTTTTTCCAATAGGGTGCCCGAGGTAATGCCTTCGATGGGTTTTTCGCGGGCGGGGTAGATGTCCAAGAGAATCAGCTCATCGGCCTGCGCCAAAATCTGGGCAAATTCGTCCATGAAGTCACGGGTACGCGAGTAGAGGTGGGGCTGGAAGACAAGGGTCAGCTTCTTGCTCGGAAAAGCGTCTCTGACGGCTTGCAAACAAGCCCTGATTTCCTCGGGATGATGTGCGTAATCGTCTATGTAGCAGTGTTTTCCGTTGTTTACACGAATGTCGAAGCGACGTTTCACGCCTTTGAAAGAGGTCAAGGCCTTGGCGATGTCGTCAGCCGCGATGCCGACCTGTCGTGCCGCGACGAAAGCGGCTGTGGCGTTCAGCACATTGTGGCGACCAGCCATAGGCAGGCGGATTTCGGTTGTCGTGCCTTCGCCGACAATCACGAAGTCGGTGATGCCGTTGCCCGAACGGATGATTTCGGCGCGGTAGTCGTTGCCTTCGCCGAAGCCGAAACGGAGACTCTCGCCTTCGATTTCAAGTCCTTCCTTGACGATGAGCTGCTTCTCGGTGAGTCGCGCGAACTCATTGAAGCTCTTCACAAGATGCTGACGGTCGCCGTAAATGTCCAAGTGGTCGGCGTCGATGGAGTTGATGACGCTGATAGCGGGCTTCAGTCGCAGGAAGGAACGGTCGAACTCGTCGGCCTCTACCACCATGATGCTGTCGGTGCCTTGGCCTAACAGCAGGTTGCTCTCGAAGTTGTTGGCAATGCCACCGATGAAGGCCGTGGTGTTCTTGCCGCAAGCGTTGAGGATGTGGGCAGTCATGGCGGTGGTGGTCGTCTTGCCGTGGGTACCTGCAATGGCGAGGGTGAAATGTTGCTCGGAGATTTTACCCAAAGCCTCGGAGCGTTTCATAATCAGTATGTTGCGCTGCCGTAGCGTCTCAAACTCTTTCAGGTCTCTTGGCACGGCGGGCGTGTACACAACAAAGTCAATGAGGGCAGGCAATAGTTCGGGTTGATCTTCATAATGGATTGCCATGCCCTCATGCTCGAGTTGACGTGTGAGCGGGGAAGGGGTGTGGTCGTAGCCGGCAATGGTGTAGCCGAGGCTGCGGTAATACCGTGCCAGGGCGCTCATGCCGATGCCACCGATACCCAAAAAGTAAATCGTATGTCCTTCTCCGTGGCTCATTTATGCTATCACTTTAATGATTTGGTCTACAATGTCTTCGGCAGCATTCGGGCGGGCGAACTTGCCGATATTTTCTCTCATCTTTGCTTGCGTTTCAGGCTCGTTGAGGAGCTTAAGTAGCGCGGGGACAAGTTCCTTTTCTGTTTCCGCGTTCTTCACCATGAGGGCAGCTTCGGCATCGACGAGGCGTTGGGCGTTTTTGGTCTGGTGGTCTTCGGCGGCGGTGGGCAGCGGCACGAAGATGACGGGCTTCTGCACTAATGACAACTCACTAATGGCGATGGCGCCAGCGCGTGAGATAACCACGTCGGCAGCGGAATAGGCCAAGTCCATGCAGTCGATAAAAACGGTGGGTTTCACCTTGTTTTCAAGGTTCATGGCTTTCACTTCGGCTTGTGCTTGCGTGATGTAGGTCTTTCCCGTCTGCCAAATGAGTTGCATGTCATTATCCTTGAAGGCCTTGAGTTGCGCACTGATGCCTTTGTTGATGCCCAAGGCACCTTGACTACCACCGACGAGCAGCACGATGGGCTTTTCGGGGTCGAGGCCGAAGAAACGAGCGGCTTCCTCACGCGGCGCGTTGGCGGCGATGTTGGCCCGCAAAGGGTTGCCAGTCAGGTGGATGCGGTCGGCAGGGAACCATTGTCCCATGTGGTCGTAGGCCACACAGATGGCTTTGGCTTTGTGCCCCACGTTGCGGTTGGTTTTGCCTGGATAGGAGTTCTGTTCCTGAATGATGGTGGGGATGCCGAGCCAGTTGGCGGCTTTCAGCGTGGGACCGCTAGCGAAACCACCCACGCCGATGACGGCATCAGGCTGGAAACGCTTCAGGATGCGGCGGGCGTTGTAGAGGCTGCTGACGAGCTTCAACGGCAAGGTCAAGGCTCTGGCGTCTTTCGTCAACCCACTGATCCACAGGCCTTCGATGGGGTAGCCCGCCTTGGGCACGCGCTCCATCTCCATGCGGCCTTTGGCACCGATGAAGAGGATGTCGGCTTCGGGGAACCGTCTTTTCAGGGCGTCGGCGATGGCGATGGCGGGGAAGATGTGGCCTCCCGTGCCGCCTCCACTGATGACGAATTTTGGGTTATTCTTCATAGCTCTCTCCTTCCAGATTTGATGTAAGTTGTTGGTTTTCTTCTGTTATAGTGGCTGCTTCAAGGGCTTCGTCTTCCATAGTGCGCGTGACACTCAAGATGATACCAAGGATGATCCCCGTGGCCATCATCGAGGTGCCGCCCATGCTGATGAAGGGTAGAGGTTGTCCCGTGACAGGCAGCAACCCGATGGAAACTCCCATATTGATCATGGCTTGCACGATGACCAAGAAACCCAAGCCAAAGGCTAAATAGCCTCCAAAGGTCAAGGGTCGCTTGAGGATGATGCGCAACACGCGCGTGAACAGGATGATGTAGAGCATCAGCACGAACAGGGCCCCGATAATGCCGTATTCTTCCACGATGATGGCGTAGATGAAGTCGGAATAGGGGTGGGGCAGGAAGTTGCGTTGTTCGCTCTTGCCAGGACCCTTGCCAATCACACCGCTTGTTGCGACGGCGATTTTGGCGTAGGTCTGCTGATAATGGTGGTCATCGAAGGGGTCGAAGTCCTCTTGTTTGCTCTCACCCATGGCCTCAATACGGTTGATCCAAGTGGCGATACGGGTCTGTTTTTCACGGACTTCAACGGGCTGCTGACCTTCCAACACCAGTTCTTCTTGGGCTTTTTTGGCGTGCTTGTTGCTGATGTTGGTGCTAATGGCATCAAAGGCGATGTAGAGTCCAAGACCGACAATGCCGATACCCATGATGGCGAGGATATGGAGGAACTTCACCCGTCCGATGAAGAGCACCACCAAGCACACCATCAGAAGGATGGCGGCCGTTGACAGGTTTTCGGGGAAAATCAGGGCCACGGTGCCAAGGATGGGCAATCCGAGCCAAAGAATGACTTCCCTGAAGTTGTGCAAACGGTCGCCCATCATCACGAGCTGGCGCGCCAAGTAGGTGATGAGGATGATTTTGGCCAATTCGCTCGGTTGGAACGAGAAGAAACCCAAGTTGATGGTGCGGTTGGCTTGGTTGAGGTTTTGTCCGAAGAGCAAGGTGTAAGCCAACAGCGCGAGGCAAGGGATGAGCAGCAGCCAAGCGGCCTTGGCGTAATGCTTGTAGTTGATGCGATAGAAAAGGAACATCATCACGAAGCCGATGAGCAGGGTGCCTGCATGTTTCATCAACACACGTCCTCTGTCGCCGCCGAAGTTGTTGACTGCCAAGGCGCTCGATGCGCTGTAAACCACAATCAGCGAGACAACGCCCAACAGCAGTGCTACAATCCAGATGACCCTGTCGCCGCGTAATATCTTATTGATGACGTTCATGTTCCAAGGCTTTTACAGATTCCACGAAACGGTTGCCGCGCTTCTCGAAATTCTCTTTGCGGTTCTCTGAACGGCTGGCAGGCGAAAACAGCACGATATCTTCTTCTTTGGCAAGCAGTGAGGCAATGTTGACGGCTTCCTCAAGACTTTTGGCCTCGTAGATGTCACCGACGGACTTGCTGAAGGCTTCTTTCATCCGCGTGTTGTCTTTGCCGATGCAGACCAAAGCCCTGACATTCTGCCTGACAGAGCCTTTCAGATCGCTGTAATCGGTGCAGCTGTCGTTGCCGCCTGCAATCCACACCACGGGGCGCACGATGTTCTGCATCGTGAACCAGGTGGCGTTGGCGTTCTCGGCTTTCGAGTCGTCGTAATACATCACGCCGTCGATGGTGGCCACATATTCCTGCCGGTGTCCGACGGTCTCCCAGTCGCCGAGGCTCCGCTTGATGTTTTCTTTCCTGATGTCCAAAATCATGGCGTTGATGTTGGCGGCCATGCTTTCGGTCTTTCGCCTCGTGTTGGTCAATGTCTCAAAGTATGTCATAGCTGTTCGGTTTTATCGGATTTTGAAAGTTAAGAGGGTGAATGCCGCCAAGAGAATGGTGACAATCCAGAAACGGATGGTGATTTTCACCTCGTGGTGCACTGTGTTGTATCCTTCGCCGCGACCTTTGAAAGTAACGGTGCTGTTGGGCCAGGCCTTCTTGAAGTCGCTGTAGCTCGTGCGGAAATGGTCGTGCAGCGGGGCTTTCTTCCAAATGCGGTGTTTCTTGCCTCGTTTGACGAAAAGGCTCACGTCGAAGTTGGCGAAGATCTCGAAGAGGAACACGCCGCAGAGTAAAGGCAGCAGCAGTTCCTTGTGCATGATGATGGCCGATACCGCGATGATGCCGCCGATGGTCAGACTGCCCGTGTCGCCCATGAAGATTTGGGCAGGGTAGGAGTTGAACCACAGGAAACCAATCAACGCACCTACAAAAGCAGCCAAAAAGACCACAAGCTCTTCGCTGCCAGGGATATACATCAGATTAAGGTGACTTGCGGCTACAGCATTACTGGAAATATAGGCCAAGAGCAGCAAAGTTAGTCCGATGATGGCGGAATTGCCCGAGGCCATGCCGTCCATGCCGTCGTTGAGGTTGGAGCCGTTACTGACAGCGGCCACGATGAAAACGGTGAGCAGCACGAGGAAAACCCATGCCAGATTATACATCCACTTCGGGCCCGCCCAACGGAACAGGTCGGCATAGTTGAGGTCATGGCTCTTCACGAAGGGGATGGTGGTACGCGTCGACTTCACATCGGGACTCTTCACTACGATTTCCTTGTTGTTTTCAATCTTCACTTGCACGGTCTCATTGATTTGCACGGAAGGGCTGAAACGCAACGTGAGGCCAACGATGAGGCCGAGCAGGATTTGTCCAGCGAGTTTCACCTTGGGCGGCAGACCGTCTTTCTTGTGACGGAAGGTCTTAATGTAGTCGTCGGAGAAACCTAAAATGCCAAGAACCAACGTGGTGGCAATCATCAGCAAGGTGTAGACACTGTGCAACTTGCCGACCAAAAGCACTGGAATGAGGATGGACGCGATGATGATGACGCCGCCCATGGTGGGCACGCCGATTTTCTTGGTGTTGTACGGGTCGATGGAGGCATCGCGTTGGGTCTCAACGACTTTCCTGCGTTTCAGCATCTTGATGAACCAGTTGCCGAACCAGACCGAGACCACAAGGGCCAAGATAATGGCGACAGCGGCGCGGAAGGTGACGTAGTTGAACATGCGCGCACCCGGAAAGTTGCATTGGTCTAAATAATTGAACAGATAGTATAACATGATTTATGCCTCCTTGAAAGCTTTCGACAACTCTTCCTTGTCATCGAAGTGGTTCTTTATTCCGTTGATTTCCTGATAGTTTTCGTGACCCTTGCCGGCCAAGAGGATGATGTCGCCGCGCTGGGCCAAAGCCACAGCGGTGCGGATGGCTTCACGACGGTTGGTGATGCTCAGCACCTTGCGGTTGTCGGCAGCGTCGACACCAGCTTTCATCTGTCGGATGATTTCGTCGGGGTCTTCGTTGCGAGGATTGTCGCTGGTGAGGATGACGCGGTCGCTCATCTTGACGGCGACGGCTGCCATCTCGGGTCGTTTGGTGGCGTCGCGGTTGCCGCCACAACCTACCACGGTGATGAGTGTCTCTTTGTGGCAGCGCACCTCGTTGATTGTTTTGAGGACGTTCTCCAAGGCATCGGGCGTGTGGGCATAGTCGACGATGCCGATGATGCCCTGCTCGGAATACACCATATCGAAACGCCCGTTGGCACCATGCAACTTGCTGATTTCCACCAACAGCTCGTTTTTATCGAAACCAAGTGCCGTGGCCGCGCCGTAAATGGCCAAAAGGTTGCTGGCATTGAAGCCACCGACCAATTGGGTGAACACCTCGGTGCCGTTGACCTTCATCAACATGCCGTCGAAGTGGCTTTCCAAGACGATGCCCTTGAAGTCAGCGTCGTGTTTTAGTGCATAGCTCAATTTCTTGGCTCGCGTGTTTTGCAACATGACGGCACCGTTCTTGTCGTCGAGGTTGGTGAGGGCGAAAGCGCTCTGCGGCAGGCCGTCGAAGAACTTCTTTTTGGCGTCACGGTAGTTGGCCATCGTCTTGTGGTAGTCGAGGTGGTCGTGGGTTAGGTTGGTGAAGATGCCGCCCGCGAAGTGCAGGCCTGCAATGCGATCTTGTGCCACGCTATGTGAGCTCACTTCCATGAATGCGTATTCACAGCCTTTCTCGACCATCTTATGTAATAAGATATTCAGTTCGATGGGGTCGGGGGTGGTGTGCGTCGAAGGGATGACCTCACGTCCGATGATGTTCTCGATGGTGGAGAGTAGTCCGCTGGGGTAGCCTGCATCGGTGAACAGCCTATATAATAAGGTGGCGATGGTGGTCTTGCCGTTGGTGCCGGTCACACCGACCAAACGCAGTTTTTCCGACGGGTTACCGAAAAAGTTCGAAGCAGCCACGCCCAATGCGTAGGCCGAGTTCTCCACTTGGATATAGGTGACGTTGTCGGTCTTTTCCTTGGGCAGTTTCTCACACACTACAGCAGCGGCGCCGTTCTCAACGGCCTTGTCAATGTAGGCGTGTCCGTCGACTTGGGTGCCTCTGACCGCGAAAAACAGGGTGCCTTCCGTGGCCTTGCGCGAGTCGAAGGTGATGCCGACGATGTCGCGGTCTTTTTCACCTATGATGTCCAAGAGGTTGCAGTTGGTCAGTATGTCCTTGAGTTTCATTTCATCGCAAGTTTAAGGTTCATGACGCTATTCTCTTTCAAGGTGTCGCCAGCGTGTAGCGACTGCTCGGTCACTACGCCCTGTCCGTCGAAGTGGGCCTCGATGCCCATGCCTTCAAGCAGGTAGACGGCGTCGCTGACGTTCATCCCGACGACGTTGGGCACGGTCTTTCCCGTGACTTCTGCACCACGGATTTTCTTGCTGCCGTCGGGATTGTCCTCTACGGTAACCCATTCTTCGTCAAGGGAATAGTCGGTGTAGTTGGCCTCAATGCCGTTGAGGTAGGCGAGGGCTTGACTGCGACTGACGATGGCGGGTGCGGCGACGGTGTTGTCGGTCGCGAGGTCGCTTTGGTCTTCTTCTATGCCAAGACGCAAGGCGTAGACTTTTTCGGCAATCTCACGGAAGCCAGGAGCCGACACGCTGCCTGCCGCCCAATGCGGGCCTCGGGCACGGTTGACGACGACGATACAACTGTATCTCGGCTTGTCGGCAGGGAAGTAGCCGACGAAAGTGGTGTTGTATAGCTTGTGATAAACGCCAGGCTCACGGTATTTGTAGCCCAAGCGCGGGTGGCAGTATTGTGCTGTGCCGGTCTTGCCTGCCGTGCGGAAGGTGCAGTCGGAAAGCTGACGCTTGGCCGTACCGCGCAACACCACGCCTTCGAGCATGGTTTGTAGCATTTCGATGGCTTGGGGTGGCGCGATTTGCTCGTTCAGCACAACGGGGTCGAACTTCTCGATGGTTTGGTTGCCGTGGCGAATCTCGGTCACGAACTGGGGCTTCATCATCTTTCCTCCGTTGGCGATGGCGTTGTAGAGCGTGAGGAGTTGCATCGGCGTGACATTGACTTCATAACCGATTGACATCCAAGGCAATGATACATTCGACCAAATCTTACGTCCGTCGCGGGTCTTGTCGCTCGGGTGCTTGATGAGCGGCTGCGCCTCGCCTGCAATGCCTGTCCCGATTTTCTTGTTCAGGCCCAAAGCATACAGACCGTCGACGTATTTCTCTGGGTGCGCCATGAACGACTTGGTGACGAGTACCGCCGTGCCTTTGTTCGACGACTGCTCAATGACTTCCTGAACCGTGCAGATGCCGCCTTTGGCGAAGCTGTGGTCGTCTTTCATGACGCGGTTCGAGAATTTGATGGGTCCCGTGCCAATGTTCACCTTGTCGGTGAGCTGCATGTCGGGGAAGTTGTTGAGCAACACCACCATAGAGGCAATCTTGAACACAGAACCTGGCTCGTATCGCTCGGCCAAGGCGAAATTGTACGACTCCTCGTATTGGTTGGTCTCGTGATTGAGTTTCAGGTTGGCGAGGGCGCGCACATAGCCGGTCTCCACGTCCATCAAAATGGCACAACCCATTTCGGCTTTGTTGGTGGTCAGGGTGTTGTTGAGCGCGTTTTCGACGATGTCCTGCAATTTGACATCAAAGGTGGTGTACACATCGTTGCCATCCTGCGGGTCGGCGTTGTTCTCCGAGTTCTCTGGAATCCAGCCGCCGTGGTGGATGCGTCTTACCAACTGCTGTCCGTTGATGCCTTTCAGATGTTCGTTGTAGGCGCCTTCGATACCCACAAAAAGGTTCTCGTTCTCGTTGACGTAGCCGATCATACGGCCTGCCAGTTCATTGTAGGGACGGGCGCGGCGGATTTTCTTCTCCGCGATGATGCCGCCACGGTTGGGACCCAACTTGAAGATGGCGAACTGCTGCATTTTGCGGTAGTCGTTCAAGGAGATGTTCTTCGCGATGGGATGGTAACGCTTGCCTTCGGCCCTTGCGTTGTTCAGGTATTCTCTCCACTCGGCAGCGTTGCGGCGAGGCAACATCTCGGCCAACTGTTGGCAGAGGCTGTCAAGTTGAGATGCATAGACCTTCTCTTCGACGGTCTTGGTGTCGAAGAAGATGTCATACACAGGCACGGAGGTCGCCATCAAGTTTCCGTCGGCACTGAAGATGTTGCCTCGCGATGCCTCCAAGGGTCTGATGCGGTATTCGCGCTCCTCGGCGAGGGCCGACAGCTCCTTGCTGTCCCTCGTCATCACAAGGACGATTTTGACGAGTATGGCGATGCCGAACACAAGTACGCCAAAATACACTAAATAGGTCTTTAATAGCGAATCGTTTTTAGGCTCCAGTTTCATTTCTCCTCCTCCTTAACGTCTTGGTTGTCAACAACGTTGATTCTCTTTATAGGCTCCATGAGCGCCTTGATACCCATGCCCGAAAGGTTTCTCGACAGCACCGACTGCTTCGAGGCCTGCATGATCTCTGATTTCAGTTGGATGTATTCCACGTGCAAGTCGTTGAGTCGCCTGGTGGTATCGGCAATCTCGCGAGTGCGCGACTCGGCGATGTAGGTGTTGGTAATCAGCACCATCAGCATGAGTGTGATGGTCACCACGAAGGGGAACTGCCTGATGAAACTCTCCTTGATGAGGAAACTGCCGCCCAAGACGTTCCACATCCGCTTGATGCCGCCGTCACCGCTTGTTTTCTTTGCTTTCTTTGTTTTTCTGTCCTTTCTGCTCATGGCTCATTTCCTTTCCGCTATACGGAGTTTGGCGCTGCGGGCGCGATTGTTGCCCTCGATTTCCTCGTCGGAAGGCACCATCGGCTTGCGCGTGATTAATGTATAAGGTGTCAGCAGGTTACCGAAGAAGTCCTTCTCTTCCTTGCCTTCGGCGTTGCCTGTTTTCATAAAGTTCTTGACCAGTCTGTCTTCTAACGAGTGATAAGCCAGCACAACCAACCTGCCGCCCGACTTCAGCACATCGGGGCACTGGGTGAGGAAGGCGGTGAGGGCGTCCATCTCTTGGTTGACCTCGATGCGCAGGGCTTGGAAAATCTGCGCCAGCACCTTGTTTTCCTTGCCACGGGGCAAACGGCGTTGCACAGCCTGTTTCAGTTGTGCCGTGGTTTCGATGGGCTCCAAGTCTCTTGCCCTGACGATGTCAGCGGCAATGAGATGGGCCTGTTGCACCTCGCCATAGAGGGTGAGGATGCGGGTCAGGTCGGCGAGGTCGTAGGTGTTCACCACCGTGGCTGCGTCGTTGGGCGTGGTCTGGCTCATGCGCATGTCGAGCTCGCCGTCGAAGCGGGTCGAGAAGCCTTTCTCGGGGGTGTCGAACTGGTGCGACGAAACGCCCAAGTCGGCGATGACACCGTCAATCTGTCCGCCGTGATAGAGCTGGATGAAGTTCTTGAAGTACTTGAAATTCTGTGGGATGAAGGTGAAACGCTCGTCATCGAAGGCGTTTTCAGCGGCGTCTTCGTCTTGGTCGAAGGCGTAGAGATGTCCCGTCGTGAGGTGCCCCATGATGGCACGTGAATGACCTCCGCCGCCAAAAGTGACATCGGCATACACGCCTTCAGGGTTGATGTTCAGGCCCCTGATGCACTCGTCCAACATAACCGGATTGTGATACATCGTTGTGCCCTCCCTTATTTGATGTTTTTCAGGATTTCGAGGATTTTCTTTTTGTCGACGGCAGCCACCGACTGCGTGTAACGGTCTTTGTCCCAAATCTCCATCTTGTTGGCGAGGGCTTCCACGACCACTTCCTTGGTCAGACCACCGCTTTCCATTAGGTCCTTGGGAATTTGCAAACGGCCGTTGCCGTCGAGTTTGGCGTAACGCACGCCTTGGTTGAGATACCGCAATGCACTGATGCCTTCCTCATCGTAAATGCTGAATTCCTTGCGCAGCTTCTCCTGTTGCTCGTCCCAATCCCTTCGGGTAAAGAGGTCGAGGCAGGTACTGTTATCGAACAAGCTGGGACGCAACACGAAGCCTTCCTCCGCTTGCTCGCCCATTTGCTCCTTGAACTCGGCAGGCAGCATTAGGCGGCCTTTCGCGTCAAGTTTGCAGTTGAAATGTCCGATAGGGTAACTCATTTTTTTCTTGGATTGTTTTACGCTGCAAAAATATGCATTTTATTACACTTTACTGCACTTTCTCCCACTAAATTACTGATTATTTTTCAACACCGATTGTTCATAACTTTGTTCATATCTTGTTAATATCCTGTCGATAGTCTGTTAACTTTTTCCTCCTCAAAACAATGTGCTATTAAAAATTGGGCTTGTTTTACTCCATTTTTGCGTTTTTCGCATAATTTTTATCCTATTAGTTTTCTTTTTGCTAATTTTGCGGCTAATTGAGAGACCATCGATTTATGGAGACACAGGAAAACAACCTCATCGATCTGCGGAAAATCTTCACGGCCAAGGTGCCGAAGTTGATGAAATACATGCCCAACTGGCTGTTTCGCAAGATTCAGAAGTTGCTGCATGAGGACGACATCAACGAGATTTTGACCAAATACGGCCATCTGCAAGGTGTCGATTTCATCAACGCGCTCATCGCTGATTTTAACCTTGAGTTGGAATTGAAAGGTGTTGATAATCTGATGGCTTCGGAGCGTATTCTTGTGGCTTCCAACCATCCGCTCGGCGGCTTGGACGGCATCGCACTCATTGCGGCAGTGGGCAACCATCGTGGTAAGACCCTCACGCCTGTCAACGACTTCCTGATGTTCGTGAAGCCTCTTGAGCCGATTTTCATTCCCGTCAACAAAGTGGGTAGCGCGACCGCCAATCGTGAGGAAAACATCCGCCTCTTCAATGAGACCTTTGAAGGCGATGCCACCATCTGCTATTTCCCCTTCGGACTCTGCTCGCGCAAGACTGATGATGGTAAAATCCAGGATTTGGATTGGAAAAAGACTTTCCTCACCAAGTCGAAGGCCTACCAGCGCGACATCGTTCCAGTACACATTGAAGGCCGCAACTCCAACTTCTTCTACAACCTTGCCCGTTGGCGCAAGAAACTGAAAATCAAGGTAAATATAGAGATGGCATTCCTCGTCAACGAGTTCTTTAACCAGCGCAACAAGAAACTGACCATCTCGTTTGGCAAACCGATTCCTTACCAGTCTTTCGACCGTCGTTTCACCGATGCGCAATGGGCTGAGAAGCTCCGCACTTTCTCCTACCAGCTCGGCGACGACTGCAACCTCATTTTTGACCCTTCAAAAGAATACAAGGTATGACCATGCAAGATATCATAGCGCCCGTTCCTGTCGAGGCCATCTTGGAAGAGCTGACTATCGACAAGTTTTTCCGTAAGACGAACAACGCGGGCAATGAGATTTATATCCTTTCGGCGCACGACGCGCCCAATACTATGCGTGAGATAGGCCGTCTACGCGAAATCAGTTTCCGCAACGCTGGTGGAGGCACGGGCCTCGACTGTGACGTTGACGTATTCGACACCCGTGATGAGAACTATTTCACCCAACTGATTGTTTGGAACCCTGTCGACCATGCCATTGTAGGCGGCTACCGTTTCCTGCTTTGCGATAAGCTCCCGCTTGATGCTGACGGACAGCCAGATACGCCCACCAGCGAATTGTTCCATTATTCGGAGCGTTTCGTCAACGATTATTTGCCTTATACCATAGAGCTGGGCCGCTCGTTTGTGCAACCTGCCTATCAGCCGACGAAGAACCTGTCCAAAGGTTTGTATTCCCTTGACAATCTGTGGGATGGCTTAGGTTCGCTTTTGGGCTGCTATCCTCAGGCCAAGTATTATTTTGGCAAGGTGACCATGTATCCGCAGTTAGAAAGGACGGTGCGCGACATGATTTTGTATTTCATACAGAAGCACTTCCCTGACACGGAACGCTTGGTTACGGTGCGCCCTGAATTGGATTTGCCCATCCTCACGGATGAAGCATGGCTGGCGTCGGTATTGTGCCACGACAACTATCGGGACGACTATAAGACCTTGGTGAAACAGGTCCGTGAGCGTGGTGCAGCTGTGCCACCCTTGGTAAATGCCTATATGAACCTTTCATCCACGTTGCGTTCCTTTGGCACCGCCCTCAACCCTGGCTTTGGCGAGGTGGAGGAGACGGGTATTTTGGTGACGATTGCCGACATCTATCAGGAAAAGGTTGAGCGTCACATGGTGTACGACAAGAACGAAGTTCCATTTCACCTAAAATAAGTTCGACATGGAAATTAAGAAAGCCGAATTTTTAATGAGCAACACGCGCATCGACCGTTTGCCCAACGACAACATCCCTGAATATGCCTTCATCGGTCGCTCGAATGTAGGTAAGTCATCGCTAATCAATATGTTGGTGCAGCGGCGCGGTCTGGCCAAGACCTCGTCGGTGCCGGGCAAGACGGTGGCCATCAACCACTTCATTGTCAACGATGCGTGGTATCTCGTCGACCTGCCGGGCTATGGCTATGCGCAACACTCCAAGAAGCAGCGCGACGCGTGGCGCATTATGATCAACAACTACATCACCCAGCGGCGCAATTTGGTCTGTACTTTCGTCCTCATCGACTCGCGCATTGAGCCACAGAACAACGATTTGGGCTTTGTGGAATGGCTCGGCGAGAACCAAATGCCGTTCTGTATCGTCTTCACCAAGGCCGACAAGGTCTCGAAGGCGGAGTTAGATAAGAACGTGGAAGCGTTCAAGGCGCGTCTGTTGGAAGAATGGGAGGAACTGCCGCCCATCTTCATCACCTCGTCGGAGAAGAAACAGGGTAGGGACGAGATTCTCGACTACATTGAGCAACAAAACGCTGAGGTGGCTGGCCTGATGAACCGCAAATAATCTTAAATTTGAAATGCGAAGCATTCAACGAAGTTAAATTTTAAATCTTAAATCTAAATATCATGGGAGGTATTCTTGTATCAGTACTGATAGGTGCGATTGCTGGCTTTATTGCCGGCAAGATAATGAACAAAGGTATGGGTTTATTAATTTGCATCCTTGTGGGTATAGTCGGTGGCTTTTTGGGCAGCTGGCTTTTTGGCTTGTTGGGTGCAGAGCCTAAAACAACATTCTGGGGCCAACTCCTGGTCGGTACGGTCGGCTCCGTAGTGTTGCTTTGGATCCTTTCTTTGCTCAAGAGAAAATAGGCTGTAGAGACGCAATGCTTTGCGTCTATAAAATAGCAATGCTTTGCGTCTCCAAAATAGATTTATCTGAAATACACCCGAGTAATTCCCGTGCCGCCCGTTTCCAACGACGCGTCGCAGAAGCGTTCTACGTCGCGGTTGTGGCTCAATTTCTCGCGGATGAGCTTCCGCAAAATGCCGTTGCCCTTGCCGTGAAGAATGCTCACTTCCTTGATGCTCAATAGTTTGGCCTCGTCCAAGTATTTGTCGACGATGTCCAAGGCTTCTTCGGCGCGTTTGCCGCGCACGTCGAGGGTGAGCTCGAAGTGTTCGGCTTTTTCAGAGAGGTCTTCGGCAATGCCGTTCTGCCAGCGGCGTTGGGTCTTGCGAGCCTCGGCGCGACTCACCTTTCGGAGCTTGTCGGGACTGGTGCGCAGCTTCACTGTGTCGAAAAGGATGGTGGCATCGGTGTCGGTGATGGCCAAAATTTCGCCCACCACTTGCATTTCTTCAATGCAAACGGTGTCACCCACTTTCAGCACCACTTCGCCTTCCTCTTTTTTCTTGGTTTCGGCCACTTCTTTGGCTTTTTGCGCAATTTCCTGCTTGGTCTTCTCGAGGTTCTGGCGGATTTCCTTGGTCTTGGTCTTTTCGGCCTGTGCTTCCTTGATTTCCTTGATGGTGCGCTCGATTTGGCTGTTGGCTTTCTGAATCAGTTCTTGGGCCTCGGCAGCGGCTTCGCGGAGGTATTGCTTCTTCTTGCCTTCGAGTTCGGCGAGCAGCCCTTTGTATTTCTCCACCACCTCGGTGAGCAGTTGGTCGGCGATGCGGAGATCTTGCTCCTTTTTGCGGATGGCTTTCTTGTCGACTTCCAGCTGTTGCAACTGTTTCTCGAACTTCAGGTGCTGGTCACCGGTGATGTTGGCGGCGTCGTCGAGGATGGTTTTCGGGAAACCGATTTTCTTGGCGATTTCGAAGGCAAACGACGAGCCAGGTTTGCCCGTCATCATAAGGTACATGGGCTGCATGAATTTGGTGTCGAACAGCATGGCCCCGTTGATGATGCCCTCGTGGTTGTCGGCCAAAAGTTTCAGGTTGGCATAGTGTGTAGTGACCATGCCGAAGGCTTGCTTCTTGTTGAGTTCCAAGAGGATGGCTTCGGCGATGGCGCCGCCCAACTGCGGCTCTGTACCCGTACCGAACTCGTCGATGAGGAACAAGGTGCGCCCGTCGGCGTGTTCTAACAGGGCCTTCATATTAATAAGGTGTGAGCTGTAGGTGGAGAGGTCGTCCAAAATCGATTGCTCGTCGCCGATGTCGATGAAGAGGCTTTCGAAGAGGCCGCACTGCGAATCAACGCGCATGGGGGGCATCAGGCCGCATTGCAGCATATATTGGAGTAAGCCAGTGGTCTTGAGGCATACTGACTTGCCGCCTGCGTTGGGACCGCTGATGACGAGGATACGGTCGGTGGCGTCCAACTTCAAATCCAAAGGGACGACTTGTTTGCCTTGCGATTTCAGTTTTTGTTCCAGCAGCGGGTGCCGTGCCTGCTGCCAATTAATATAAGGTGTGTCTTGGATTTCGGGTTTCACGCCGCCGATTTGTTGGGCCAACAAAGCTTTGGCGCGGATGAAGTCGATTTCGCCGAGCATGTTCCAAGCCTTGCGTAGTTCGGAGAGGTAAGGCCGCAGCAGTCGCGTGAAGGCCATCAGGATGCGGTGAATCTCGCGTTTCTCGGCATATTCCAACTCCTTGATTTCGTTGGAGGTGTCGAAGATTTCGGCGGGCTCGATGTAGACGGTCTGTCCCGTGGCCGACTCGTCGTGGATGAAACCTCGGATGGCGCGCTTGTCGCCCGCTTTCACGGGGATGACCAAACGGCCGTCGCGGACGGTGAGTTCTGCTTTTTGGTCGACCCAGCCCGCAGTCTTAGCGTCACCCATGATTTGTCGGATGCGCTTCTCGATGCCGCCTTGCTTGCGGCGGATGCTTTGCCGGATTTCCAGCAATTCGGTGGAGGCGTTGTCGGGGATTTCGCCCTTGTCGTCGACGAGGCGGTTGGCTTCGGTGAAGATGCTGCGGTCGATGAAGATGTTCTCAATCAGTGACTTGAGTTGCGGAAACTCGGCAGCGCTCTCGGAGTGACCAAAGCGTAGAATGGCCTCCAAAACATTGAGCGAAGGCTTTAGAGCAAACAAGTCCTCCACGCTCAAGCAGGTGCCTTCGATTTGTATTTGGTGGAAGGCCTCGCGCAGGTCGTGGAAGTCGCGCATGGGGAAGGGTACGCCCGTTTGCAGCAGGCGCAGTAATTCCTCGGTTTGCTCCAAGCTTTTGACGATGCGAGACTTGTCGTTGGAGAAAGCCATCGCATCAGCCTTCTCTAATCCCATCTGACTGATACAGAGGTTAGAAAGCATCTCACGGATGCGCTTGAAACCTATCTTTTGTTCAAAGTTGTTCGGGTAAATCACGGATTTTTCATTTTTCGGTTGCAAAGGTAGCCAATTTTCGGAAAATGATTGTTTTGCAGCAAATAGATGAACTGTGAAAGTCGGACAAATGGTAAATGTCAGCCCATATTTGACCCATTTGACGGATTGGGTGACGGCTGAAGTTATTGAAATTGAGCAGAATCCTTACAGAGGAACGGTCATTGCCGCCAAAGACAATCTTGGCCGCATTTTCTGGGGCGAAAGCGATTATTTTGAACCCGTCAATGAGAAGGAACTGTGTTTGCAATAGCCTTTGACATGGTTGTCGTCCAGTTGGAAAAAGACTAAGACGAATAGAAAAACGTTTCAGAACCTCAAAATTCTTCAATTTAGTCTTTTCAATCCAAATTATTTGTACTTTTGCCTTCGATTGTTCGGGGAAAAATCCGAGCAGTTGAAGGCAATTTGTGCTTGTATCCCAATATGCAAAATCTGGAAAATTTTGAGAATGGGTATAAGATACGATTAGCCTGCCTGATTTGTATTTATCACTTTTGTGTGAGTGCATACAGGCTAGGTAATGAGTATCTGTTTTATTCTCAAGGTCATTCCAGAGCCTGCATATTGGAAATAGGTGCGATGAAGTTTCCTAGCCTTCTTATGTGTAATCGTAAACCTGCCGAATCGGGGAAGCAATAGGCAAAAAGTTGGAACCGACACAAAACTTGGGAAAAGCATGGACGACATTACGCGAAACACAAGAAATAAAGAATGTATAGAGGAGATTATCCGTAACACTTTCGAGGCAATTCAAGATGCATACAATTATCAAAAAGAAAACGCTCCAAAACTTGATTATCCAAATAGGCAAAGGTTGAGCCGCATAGTCTTTCCACAAAAACGAGATGACACGACACGTATCAGCGAACAAGAACTTCGTTTCGTTTTTGTTGAGCAATTGAATAAGAAAATCGATGAGGGTTGGGATGTATATTATTCCGTCGAAACTCCAACCTATGGTGCCTATAGCGGATTTAGCAATGGAGAAACGCCGAAGCGGGATGAAAAAGGCCGTTCTGGAGAATTTGATTTGGTCATTTTTGATAACCGATTGAAACGAATTGCCCTTATTGAGTTTAAGGCCAACAACACTTCTGAGCATGAACACATGAAAGATTTTGTCAAATTGAACAATCCAAAGGAAGGGGATAACAATGTCCACAGGTATTTCATTGAAATTGTAAAGTCCTATGATAATGGTACACTATTGAGCCTCAAAGACAAAACAAAGAGTAACGAGCCCATGTTTAAGTGTTGGTCGCTTGAAGAAGGTAAGGACATTACAGAAGATATTCGAAAAGCTCGAAAAAGCAATAAACCAAAATAAACTCTACCATGAAACTGATTCTAAAGATAATGGAGGCAATAATGCTGACAATAGCGTTGGTTTTCATTGCAGGATGTAACCCCGAAAACATTTCTAATAATAGCGCAGAAAATAGCGATGATAATGGAAATAATGTCAACAACAACGATGTTCGGATAACCACCTATACTCCGCAAAACATCACATGGACTACCGCTGATTGTGGAGGTGATGTGGTTTCCATAGTTCCACTTAGTGAACTTGGCATTTGTTGGAGTTTGGAGCATAACCCTACGGTTGATGATTCGCATCATTCTACAACAGATTGGCATAGTCCTTTTGTTTATTCCCTTACAGGACTAAAGCCGAATAAAGTATATTATGTTCGTGCTTATGCATTGCGTGGTTTGGAGTATTATTATGGTGATGAGAAAAGTTTTATCACAGAGGATAGTAATCACCCTTGCATAGATCTTAGTTTGCCTAGTGGCACACTATGGTCGACATGTAACTTAGGAGCTAATACGCCTGAGAGTTTTGGTAATGCATATGCTTGGGGAGAGACTGGTTTTGATCTCGATTATAGTTGGAGTTCCTATAGGCATTGTAATGGTAGCCAGAAAACATTGACTAAATATTGTAATGACTCCCAATATGGCAACAATGGCTTTACGGACAACCAATCTGTTTTGCAATCTTCAGACGATGCAGCCACCAAATTATGGGGAGATGACTGGTGCATTCCAACCCTGACTGAATGGAATGAGTTGTTACAAAACACCACAATCAGTTGGACGAATTATAATGGTGTAAGAGGAATGATCTTTACATCCTCTAATGGAAACAGCCTTTTCTTACCAGCCGCTGGCTACCGCCAAGACCATTCTGCATACACATCAATAAACAAGGGCTATTATTGGTCTAATCGGCTTAGTAATTCCGTGCCAAGTCGAGCATATTACCTCAGCTTTTCTTCGGATCAGTGTGAAATGAGCCAAGCTTTCCGCTGTTTGGGCTATAGCATCAGACCAGTGCTTACCAAACATAATAACGACAAATAATATTTAATATGAACAAAAGAATAATAACCATTTTTTCTTTGCTTCTAATTAGTATAGCAAGCTGTCACAAATCAGGTGACCCGAATGGTGGTGAAAACGGTGGAAATGGAGGAAATGAAAACAATGGAGGTGGTAATGTTGCCAACATTGTTCCCGAAAATGCAATAGCAGGAAAGTTCTCTATTAATCCCAGTGAACAAGTTTTCTTCTCCAAGGGAAATCTGTTGTATAGCGAATCAACGCAAACATGGAGTTTTGCTGAACATCAGTATGATTATTTCGGAACCAATAGTTTCGCTTTTTCTGAATGGATTGATTTGTTCGATTGGAACACAAATGGTGCAGAACACGGTAGTCTATCTGTTTGGAGACCATTAACACATCAGGAATGGGTTTATATCCTTGATGAACGTTTAACTACAACAGGGACACGCTTTGCCAAAGGGAAAGTAGCAGGCAATAATGGACTTATCATTTTCCCTGATGATTGGGATGTCAATACTGTTGCGCTTAATGGAGTTAATAATAGAAATGCTTCTTTTTATTCTAATTCTATTGATGCAGAAACATGGGAAAACACATTTGAAACCAATGGAGCAGTGTTTTTGCCTGCCGCAGGCTGGGCAACATCTTCAACTCAAAATAGCGGGACAGAAGGCGCATATTGGTCAGCTACGCAACAATATCCCCTTGTTTTTAATAATTCAGATCTACAATCATCCTATGTTTCACTTCAAGAAGTATCACCCTTTACAAAGTTTTCCGTTAGGCTTGTTTATTTTGATGGACAAGGCGGTGGAAATGAATCAGTGGTTACTTCACCTATTGTGGAAACAGGGGATATAATTGAAATTGGTAGAATTAGTGCAAAATGTGGATTTACGGTAATAACTAGCGAAAATGATAATTTTGATATAATTCGAAGTGGCGTTTATTGTGGTACAACAGAAAATCCTACAAGTGCAGCCCCATTACATGGTCTAACTAATATGAGTGGTGATTTTAATGGTGTATGGGACGGAGAATGGATGAGCGGGCTAGCACCTAATACCACATACTATGTTAGGGCTTATGCATTAACAAGCAATAACAACACTTACTATGGTGAGCAGAAATCTTTTACTACATTATCAGATTATCCATGTTATATCTATGGAAAATTCTCAGTGAGCGAGGATTATCAAGTGTATTTTTCACAAGGCAACTTACAATATCAAGCTTCAACGCACACTTGGCGTTTTGCCGAGAACCAATGGGATTATGTCGGAACGGAAATACCCGATTCGAATGGAGATTTTGGAGGCACTGTCCCTGGTAGTAGCAATCATCTCATATCTATGGATTATTCTGGTTGGATAGATTTGTTCGCATGGGGTTCTGCAATTAATCCAACACTTGTCGAATATATGAACATTACGAATTTTGTGGACTGGGGCACGAAACCTATCAGTAATGCAGGTGGACAAGCTTATCCTTGGCGAACACTCACAGATGAAGAATGGGACTATTTATTATATGAACGCCAAACTCCTTCTCGAATACGCTTTACTAAAGGAATAGTCAACGAAATAAAGGGGCTTATCTTGCTTCCAGATGATTGGAGTGCTTCGTTTTATCCATTGAACAACATAAACAATGCAGGAACTTATAGTGGTAATATTATTTCTGAGACAACGTGGAAAGATGTTTTAGAGGCACACGGTGCAGTGTTTCTCCCTTGTGCTGGAAAAAGAGTCATGTACGATGTAAGTTCAGTAGGGAGAAGAGGGTATTATTGGTTAACTAAACGAGGTTGGTATATAGATTTTCTTGAATCGAATTTTCCATATACATATAATCAATACAATAGCTATTACGGATTTTCGGTTCGACTTGTTTGGTGTATACAGGATGAATTCAAATAATACCCTTTGGTATTCTGAAAAAAGAAAACATGAAAATATGCGATTTCGAATAATACAAAGCAGTCGGTAGCAATATCGGCAATTATCAAAATTCCCTCAATTTATAATACAAGTACTTGAAAAACAGAATTTTAGTAATCAAATCCGAAATATAAACTACTTTTTTTGCTCTTTTTCCTTCAACTCCAGCATCAACTCATCCGCCAAATACTCGTCGCTACGGCAGTGCAAATCGGCCACTCCTTCGCTAATGAGTTTGTAAGTGTCTGAATCATAGAAAAAAGAAAGCGCATCTTCAAGGCTCAATGAGGCTTGTTCGGCAAAAATCGCAACAATCCGCGCGTATTTCATTTGCAATATGGTCTTGTTCGCTTTCATGGTCATAGCCTTTCCGCTTTAATGAAATGCAGATGCCGTTCAAGCATCTCGCCATTCAAAATGCAAAGTTGATGATTTGGTGTTTCATATTTCAGCCGTCCAAGGGCTTCTTCCTTGGTGATTACATTTGCAAAATAAAGGTCAACCGTATTGAACACATTGTCATTCGCGATGCCGCCTGAAACAGCATCATACAGATTGGTTTCCAAATTGCCTTTTCTGCACATTGCCACATAATCAAGCCATACTTCGTCATAGGATGGAAAATGCTTGATGGAGAAATCTGCAATTTCCTCATCAAGTTCATACTCATTGATATAGGCTGGCTTGCTTCTCCGTGTGAACCGCTCGGCATAACGGACTGCTTGCTCTCGGATAGCGGTCAAATAGAAACCTTTTCCGAAATCAAGTTTGTCGCGCGAATGTTCAACATCGGGCTTCTCAACGACGACAGTAGATGCGTGATAAAGTCTCATGCCCATGCTCCTTTCTCTTCCAAAACTTCGGACAATTCTTCTACTAAATACTCCTTGCTGAAAGTGTGAAGAGTGTCGTAGCAAGGCAAAATGTAATCGGACAAAACACCCGTCTTTCGCATGGCACTGAAAACCTGTGACGCGCTTTTATGAAGTGCATCCGCCAGACTGCCTACGCAAAACGTAATGAAATCCAAGTGTTCTCTTCTCATCTGGAAATCGGTTTGATACTGAACGCAAAAATACAATTTTTGCCGCAATAACAAATAGTTTTATTTCAGCAACTCCTTCGGATAACAAATGAAATGCTTCACCACGGGCTGCGAAAGCACCGAAATATTCAGTTGGTCGGAGGCCTCGCTGATGTCTTTCATGGTGCCATCCTTGTATAAAATGTTGATAGCCGGCTTCTTGGGATGGTAGGCGTGGTTCGACGAAACGCCTTGCAACAGCATGAAATCTGCCTCGTCCAATGACCAACCGTATAATTTGGCGATCTTGGTGCGAATTTCCTCAATATAACTCGGCTCAAATTCTCCTTCGCGCATCTCGATTTTGAACAAATGCCTGTCAGTCAGGCGCATGCAAAGCTCGGAAAGCACACGGTCTTCGTCGTCGCGCCAGGCTTTTACAGCGGTCATCACATCGAAGTCGTCGAGTTGGCAGAACTTGCCGAGGACGAAATCGGGGTCGTGGCCATCGGTGAAAGGATGAGGATTCTTCAGGAAGAACGACAGGGCAGGGGTGGCGAACAAGTCGCGCTCTTGGCTGAGCATCTTGGCGCGTTTCAGGATATTGCGTAGCATATACTCGGCACTCAACACCGCCTTGTGCATATACACCTGCCAATACATGATGCGCCGCGCCACCAAGAAACTCTCCACGGAATAGATACCCTTTGCTTCGATAGCGAGTTCATTTCCAACGACTTCCATCATCTCCAACAGGCGCTCCGCGTTCACGCTGCCCTCGGCCACGCCACTGAAGAAACTGTCGCGTTTCAGGTAATCGATGCGGTCGACGTCCAACTGGCTGGAAATGAGTTTGGTAAGAAAACCTTTCTCGTACTCTCCTTTGAACATCTGGATAGCCTTGTCAAGTCGCCCGCCGTGGATTTCGTTGAATTTCTGCATCACTTTCAGCGAGAGCTCTTCATGCGAAACGCCTTGCACGATGCTGTTCTCCAAGGTGTGCGAAAACGGGCCGTGACCGCTGTCGTGGAGCAAAATGGCCAACGAGGCTGCTTCAAGTTCTTCGTCGGTAATGTCATAACCTTTGCCGCGTAATAGTTGAATGGCGCGCCGCATGAGGTGCATGGTGCCGAGGCTGTGGGCGAAACGGGTATGGTTTGCACCTGGATACACCATATTGGTCAAACTGACCTGCTTGATACGGCGAAGTCGCTGGAAATAAGGGTGTTCTATGATGTCGAAATGCAGCTCGTCTGGAATGCTGACGAAGCCGTAGATGGGGTCGTTGAAGATTTTCTTTTTGTTGGAAAGTGCCATTGGCCATAAAATTTGCCGCAAAAATAGTGTTTTTTTCAGAAAGCATGTCATACCGAATCCTTCTGCCCATAGATTCGCTTCGGCCTCTGGCCTCGGAATGACATGGGCAGAAGGATGAGTGTATCTATGCTTTCTGAAACCAATCAAAAAAGTTCACCTTATTATAACAAATTGTTTATTTTCACGTTTTACATCCGTAAACTTTACGACAATGGACAAAACGACAATCCTTTGGGCCGACGACGAGATTGACCTCCTGAAGCCCCATATTATGTTTTTGGAACAGAAAGGCTATGAGGTAGTTACGGCCAACAACGGATCCGATGCCATCGAATTGGTGCGCCAACAGCCCTTCGACATCGTGTTCCTCGATGAGCAGATGCCTGGTGTCTCGGGCATTGAGGCCCTCGAAGTTATCAAACGCGAACATCCCAACTTGCCCGTGGTGATGATTACCAAGAGCGAGGAGGAGCGCGTCATGGAGGATGCAATCGGCTCTAACATAGCGGATTACCTCATCAAGCCCGTGAACCCGAACCAGATTCTGCTTTCACTGAAACGCAACCTCGAAAACAAGAAACTTCGCGACGAGAAGTCGACGATGGGCTACCAGCAGGAGTTCCGTAAAATCAGCATGGACCTTAACAACAACCTGAACTTTGACGAGTGGGTCGACCTCTATAAGAACTTGGTACGCTGGGAGTTGGAACTGCAAAAGTCAACCGACGAAGGCATCAAGAGCATCCTCGCTGACCAGAAACAGGAAGCCAATACGCAGTTCACGCGCTACATTGAGCGGAATTATGTGGACTGGATCCAAGGCAAGTCGGAGAAGCCTGTGATGTCGCATACCGTGGTGCGTGACAAGGTGATTCCTCGTCTCGATGATAGCGACAAACCGTTGTTCCTCATCGTCATCGATAACCTGCGCTACGACCAATGGAAGGCCATTCAGCCGTTAATAGAGAGCCACTTCCGCGTGGAGGCTGACGACGTGTATTACAGCATTTTGCCGACTACTACGCAATATGCCCGTAACTCGCTCTTTGCTGGACTAATGCCCCTTGAAATTCGCCGTCGCTATCCCAAATGGTGGGTCGACGAGGAGGACGAAGGCACCAAGAACCAGTTTGAAGGTGAGCTTTTGGGCGAGCAACTGAAGCGCTTTGGCAAGAACATCAAGTACTCTTATAATAAGGTGTTGAACCTGCAGGCGGGCAAGAAACTCTACGAACAGATGTCGAACCTGATGCAGAACAAGTTGAATGTCATCGTTTATAACTTCGTTGACATGCTTTCCCACGCCCGCACCGAGATGGAAATCATCCGCGAACTGGCCGACGACGAGGAAGCCTACCGCTCGCTGATGTACTCGTGGTTCGAACACTCCAGCCTCTTCGACATGATGCGTTTCATCGCAGAGAAGGGTTGCGACATGATTGTCACCACCGACCACGGCTCCACTTACGTCGAAAAACCTGTCCGCATTTTGGGTGACCGCGAGGTGAACACCAATCTGCGCTACAAGTACGGTAAGAACCTGAAATACAACCCGAAGGAAGTCTTTGAGGTGAAAGACCCAGAGAAGATTTTTCTGCCAAAGGTCAATTTGAGTACAACCTACGTCTTTGCTGGCGAGAGCGACTTCTTCGCCTACCCGAACAACTACAATTATTACGTCAGCTACTACCGCAACACCTTCCAACACGGCGGTATCTCCATGAGTGAAATGCTGATTCCAGTGATACATTTGACAGCGAAACGATGAAAAAGGAATTTCATATCAATAGCGTGGAGCAGCTAACGGAAGTATCTGACCATCTGCTCTCTATGCGCAAAGAGTCTGACATTATCGCCTTTTACGGCTCGATGGGTGCAGGCAAGACGACCTTAATCAAAAACCTCTGCCATCGAATAGGTGTTACCGATGAAGTAAACAGCCCGACTTTTGCCATCGTCAACGAATATGTTACAGAGGAAGGCGAGTCGGTTTATCATTTTGATTTTTACCGCATTAAGAAGGTTGAGGAAGCCTATGACATCGGTTTTGAGAACTATTTCGACAGCGGTAACCTCTGTCTCATCGAGTGGCCCGAAATGATTGAACCGTTGATGCCCGACAAGTACATTCGCGTGGAGATTCGCCATGGCGAAACGGATGATGAAAGAGAGATTCGTTGTGAATTGGTTGAATCATGAGCGATAAACAGAAGAATATCATTTCTGAAGCCTCAAAGGTCTTTATCCTCACTGATGAGAACGTGGCTCCATTTTGGCTGCCAGAAACAGAGTATTGGCTTGGCTGTGAAAATGCTGTCGAAATCGTTTTGAGGCCTGGCGAGAAATACAAAAACCTTCAAACCGTCCAGTGGATTTGGAAGATTATGCTAAAGCATCATGCCGACCGTAACGCCCTGTTAGTCAACCTTGGCGGCGGCGTAATTACCGACTTGGGTGGCTTTGCAGCCTCGACCTACAAGCGCGGCATCAAGTTCATCAACATTCCCACGACATTGCTCGCGATGGTGGATGCGGCGATAGGAGGGAAGACGGGCATCGATTTTGGCGGTGGCAAGAACCAAATTGGCACTTTTGCCGAGGCGGAGGAAGTCATCATCGACCCTGTTTTTTTGGAAACTTTGCCCGAAAGAGAAATTCGCTCTGGCATGGCCGAGATGCTGAAATACGGTTTTATCGCTGATGCTAATTTACTGAAGGTCAATTTGGAAAGCTATCAGCAATACATAACACGTTGCGGCGAAATCAAGCGCGAAATTGTGGCACAAGACCCGACCGAAAAAGGTCTGCGCAAGATTTTGAACTTTGGTCACACCATAGGTCACGCTATTGAAAGCCATTGTTTGACAACGGACTATCCTCTGTTGCATGGTGAGGCGGTGGCTTTGGGTATGGCTGCGGCTTTGTGGCTTTCGGTGAAGCAGTGCAGCCTCGACGAAAAGGTGTTGCTAAATTATGAGAAACAACTTCCGATGCTACTTTCCGAAGCAGAATTGAACTTGACCGAAGCCGATGTGGAAGCCATTTTGAGATATTTGGTTCTCGACAAGAAAAACAAGGGCGAGAAACCGCAATTCGTGTTGTTGGAGGCGGTTGGAAAACCTGTTTTGGATGTGGAAATAGAGCCTGAACTCATCTGCGAGTCTTTGGCGTATATATTAAATAAGGTGTCGCGCCGATGAAACTGCATTGCGACATCCGACTGCCCGCCAGCAAAAGCGAAAGCAACCGTGCTTTGATGATTGCGGCGTATGGTGGTTTTGACGCTGATTTCCAGAATCTTTCGGATGCACAGGATACAAAGATACTTTGTCAATCATTGGCTTTTTGCCGTGAATGTCATTCCGAGGATTTTGTAAGCATAGATACACTCGCTCCTTCGTCGTTCGGTATGACATGCTTACAAAATCCGAAGCGAATCTATTCACGGCAAATCGACATCGCTAATTGTGGCACAGCAGCTCGTTTCCTGACAACCTATTTGGCTTGTCACGAAGGCACTTGGCTCTTGACTGGCACAGAACGCATGAAGCAACGTCCCATCAAACCATTGGTTGATGCTTTAATCAAGTTAGGTGCTGATATTCAGTATGTTGAAAAGCAATGTTTCTTGCCGCTGCAAATCCATGGCAAACCTATCCAAGGCGGGAAAGTCGGAATTGATATGGCCCAAAGTAGTCAGTTTGCGTCATCCTTGCTGTTGGCGGCACCGACGTTTCCCAAAGGCCTTGAACTGGAGCTGCACGGAGAACTTAATTCCATGCCTTATCTTGACATGACCTTGGCCTTGATGCGGCATTTCGGCGCGGAAGTGGAACGAAGCGAAAGGATGGTAAAAGTCAAGCCAAAACCTTATCAACCAACGAGTTTTATGGTTTCTTCCGATTGGAGCGCAGCTTCGTATTGGTACGAAATGGCGGCGTTCAGCGAGGAGTGTGAAATCCGATTGCATGGCTTGTCTTTGCCATCGCTTCAAGGCGACTCCATCATTGCCGAATGGATGAAGTCGTTTGGAGTGTACACAACGTTGTTTGAAGACGGCCTCATCTTGACCAAAAAGCCTTATGTGAAGCAACCACTTTCCTTTGATTTTACCGATTGCCCCGACCTCTATCCAACTATGGCTGCTACTTGCGCTGGACTTCAAGTCGAGGCACAATTTACGGGTATAGAAAACCTTCGCCTGAAAGAATCTGACCGAGTGGAGGCCATGAAGACAGAACTGATCAAATTGGGCAGTCAACCGTTGCATTTTTGTTCTCACAATGACCACCGTGTTGTCATGGCTTTGGCACCGCTTGCGCTCATCTATGGTTCAATCACCTTTGACCATCCCGAAGTGGTGGAAAAATCCTATCCCCGTTTTTGGGAAGACGCGTCTTTTCTTCATGATACGCATTGAGTGTTAATTTGTTGATTTATAATAAATTGATATTCAACAATTTACCCCCCCCCCATGCGCTAGTTTTGAAACCGAATTATTGGATAAAAAGGCTAATTTTGAGGCGCGTAAGGATATTTTTACTATTTTTGCGCGCTTTTTTGCAATGGCATTATGAAAGTAGAGTTGTTTGTACCATGTCTCATCGACCAGTTCTTCCCAGAAGTGGCGGTCAACACCATGAAAGTGTTGCGTCGCGCTGGCGTTGAGGTGGACTACAATCCCGAGCAGACTTGCTGTGGCCGTTTTGCGTACAATGCTGGTTATGTGGAGGAAGCGCAGGAATTGGGCGACAAGTTCTTGGACGATTTCTCGTGCAATGTGCCGACCGTGGCTCCATCGGCCGCTTGTGTGCATTACATTCGCAAATACTACCCGAAATTGTTTTTCAACACATCCAACCACTTGAATTTCAAAAAATTGGTTGCCAATATCTACGAACTGACAGACTTTTTGGTCAACCAGTTGCATTTTGACGATTTTGGGGCTGTGTTTCCGCACAAGGTGACCTTCCACGACAGTTGTAGCGCGCTACGGGGCATGGGTTTGGGAAAGGAGGCAAGGCAACTGCTCTCCAAGGTTAAAGGATTGGAACTCATTGAGATGAAGCAGAATGACCTGTGCTGCGGCGCCGACCTCTCGCTCCAGATGGAACACGAGCCGGTCGCGGTAGGCATGGCTGCACATAAGGTCAAAAATGCGTTGAATACGGGAGCGGAGTACATCGTCTCTACCGACATGAGTTGCCTGATGCACCAGAAATCCTATATCGAACAAGAAAACCTACCCATCAGGGTCATCCACATCGCCGATGTGCTGGCTTCGGGTTGGGAATAATTTCTTTGGCAGGCATGGAGAAACTTTATTTTGTGCACGAAAGTAGTTATGTTGACGATGGCGTCACCATTGGCAAAGGGACGAAGATTTGGCATTTTTGCCACATCCAGAAGGGTGCGGTGATTGGCGAGAACTGCTCCTTTGGCCAAAATGTGAACGTCGGCAACAACGTCCACATCGGCAACGGCGTGCGTGTGCAGAACAACGTCTCTATCTACGAAGGCGTTGAGATTGAGGACAATGTGTTCTGCGGTCCGAGTTGCGTCTTCACCAACGTAAACACACCTCGGGCGCATTTTCCCGTGCATGGCGTGTATGCCAAGACGAGGATTTGCGAAGGTGCCTCGTTGGGTGCCAACTGTACGGTGGTCTGCGGCCATACAGTCGGCAAGAGTGCACTCGTCGCTGCTGGCGCCGTGGTGACCAAAGACGTAAAGCCATACGCGTTAATGGCAGGTGTACCCGCCCATCAAATTGGTTGGGTCTGCGAATGTGGCAAACGCCTCGATGCCTCGCTGCAGTGCGAATGTGGTAGGAAATACCAAGAAAAAAACGGAGAATTATGCAATTCAGAGATCTGAAGACACAATATACCGTCCTAAAGGACGAGATGGACAAGGCTATTCTTGACGTGGTCGCTTCGAGTGCCTACGTCATGGGGCCGAAAATCAAGGAGATGGAAGCCGCTTTCGCCGAATATGTCGGCGTGAAGCATTGCATCGCCTGCAACAGCGGCACTGATGCTTTGCTCTTGGCTTTGAAGGCTTGGGATGTGAAGCCTGGCGATGCAGTTTTTGTGCCCAGTTTCACCTTCTTTGCTTCGGCGGAAGTGATTGCTATGCAAGGCGCGACGCCCGTTTTTGTCGATGTGGACAAGGATACGTTCAACATGGATGTCGCTGACCTTGAGCGCAAAATAGAGCAGACCGTGAAAGCTGGCAAGCTCACGCCTCGCGTCATCATTGCCGTTGACCTGTTTGGCCTACCTGCCGACTTTAAGTCTATCCGCAAAGTGGCTGACAAATACAACCTGTATGTGCTTGAAGACGGTGCCCAAGGCTTTGGCGGTCGCATTGGCGAGCAGAAAGCTTGCACTTTCGGTGACATTTCTACCACTTCGTTCTTCCCCGCCAAGCCTGTGGGCTGCTATGGCGATGGTGGCGCGGTGTTCACCAACGATGACGAATGGGCAGCTCTTGTTGACTCCTACCATATCCATGGCAAGGGCAGCGACCGCTACGACAACGTCCGTATCGGCATGAACTCACGCATGGACAGCATCCAAGCGGCTATTTTGCTCGTCAAATTGAAGGCGTTCAAGGAGTATGAGTTGGTTGATGTCAACAAGGTGGCGGCGCGTTACACCGAGAAACTGCGCGACGTGGTGAAAACGCCCATCGTTCCTGGAGGTTACTATTCCAGCTGGGCACAATACACGCTTCAGGTGAAGAACAAGGAAGTTAGGGCTGGCTTGCAAGCCGCTTTGAAGGCTTTAGACATCCCCACGGCCATCTATTATCCTATTCCTATGCACCGTCAGACGGCATTTAATTACCTGAATTTGGATGACAATCGTTGCCCTGTCGCTGACCAACTGGCCGACACGGTGATTTCACTGCCGATACATCCATATCTTTCGGAGGCCGCCCAAGACATGATTTGCGAGGCGGTTTGTAAGTATTTACAGAAGTAAGACATTGAATGACATGGGTGTAAGGTCTCTTTTCAACAGTATAATTGCTCGCGATAACTACGACGAGGTGATGGAATACCTCGCTGTGGCCGAGACCCAACATGCCCCGAGATTTGAGTTTGACAACGCCCCAGAGCAGCTCCATGAGCTTGTCAAGGTGGCCGAGACACCCCGCGGACCTGAACGTTCCAAATGGCTTAACGAGTATGCAGAGAAGTCCTGGTCGGTGCCCGATGGTGAGGCTGAAGTGTTGCTTGCCAAGGAACATCTGAACGCAGTACGGCACCTCAATCGTTATCTACGCGATGCCAACGCCAAACTGAAACAGGACGGCTATTTTGTGTGTGCCTTTGATACAGCTCAGAAACGTCGTGCCCAGATTTTCAGCCGCTATCCCAAATTTATTGCTTACACTATCTATTTCTTTGATTTCTTGTGGCATAGGGTGTGCCCTAAATTGTTCTTTACCCGTCGGTTCTATTATTTATGCACCAGCAAAGTGCGTAAAGTGTTTCCACGTCCCGAGGTGTTGGGTAGGCTGTATTACTGCGGTTTTGAGGTGGTCAGTGAACAATATATCCATGATCGCTATTGCGTTATCGCACAGAAGAAACGTCAGCCCAGCAAGGAACAGCATACTTATGGTCCATTGATTAAGTTGCGCCGCATTGGGAAGGACGGGAATAAGTTCAACGTGTTCAAGTTCAGAACGATGTATGCCTATTCTGAGTATCTTCAGACTTATGTTTATGAAAATAATGACCTTGATGTGGGCGGCAAATTCAACGACGACTACCGTATTACAGAATGGGGACGCTTTTTAAGGAAAACATGGCTTGATGAGTTGCCTATGGTGTTTAACATGCTGAAGGGACAAATCAAGCTTGTGGGTGTGCGCCCATTAAGCCAGCAATATTTTGACCTGTACGACAAGGACTTGCAGGAACTTCGCATCAAGACCAAGCCAGGACTGCTGCCGCCATTTTATGTTGACATCCCTGAGACCCTTGAGGAAATCCAAGAAAGCGAGAGAAACTATTTAGAGGCCTATTTGAAACATCCTTTCCGCACCGACTGGAAGTATTTTTGGAGAATTTTGGGCAATATTTTGTTTAAGGGGAAACGCTCTAAATAGGATTTGAAAAACTGGGCTTTTTTTCTTTTATTTGTATTAAAAAATTATCTATTTTTGCACATTAAATGTGTATTGTGGTATAGCTGTTGGTAAACACAAATGAATTTATTATTATGGATCTCGTAAACGGCAAAGAATGAGAGAGTTAATGCCGTGTGTTGGGAGTCAGAATAGCGGAGCTATACAGATTTAGAAACATATTATGGCACAATCAGTAACAGAAAACGAAAACTGGACTACGGTCATAAAGCCTCGGAACAAGCTTTTTGAGGTGAATTTGAAGGAGATATGGGACTACCGTGACCTGTTGACCTTGTTTGTAAAGCGTACCATTACGGTGACTTACAAGCAGACTATCTTGGGACCGCTATGGTGGATTATCCAGCCAGCTTTCACGGTCATCATGTACATGGTCGTGTTTGGAGGCATAGCGGGCATCCCAACAGATGGAATCCCTCAGCCTTTGTTCTATTTGGGGGGCATTTGTATGTGGCAGTATTTTGCCGATTGTTTGGGAAAGACTTCAAACACTTTTGTCTCCAATGCAGGTATCTTTGGTAAAGTGTATTTCCCGAGGCTCATCATGCCTCTTTCAAGTGTCCTCAGCAACTTGGTGCGTTTTGGCATACAGGTAGGCTTGTTCATATTGGTCTACATCTACTATGCTATCATCGGGCAGGCACCTTCTCCCAATGGGTATTTGCTGCTCTTCCCGCTTTTGGTGGTGATGATGGCAGGATTAGCCTTGGGCTTTGGTATCATCATTTCATCCATGACGACTAAATACCGCGACTTGCAGATCCTGTTTTCCTTCTTTGTGACGTTGTGGATGTACGCCACGCCGATTGTCTATCCTTTGAGTCAAGTGGCTGGAAAGAGGAAGTTCGGTTTCGATATAGCGGACATCATGTGTCTCAATCCGGTTACTCCTGTCATTGAGACATTCAAACACGGCGCCTTGGGCGCTGGACAATTCGTCGGCTGGGGCTGGTTGGCCTATAGCTTAGTTTTCATGTTAGTTGTATTGGCTCTCGGCATTTTGATTTTCAACAAGGTGCAGAAGAGTTTTATGGATACGGTTTGATTATGGAGAAGATCGATTTTGTCATATCTTGGGTGGATGGTGATGATCCTGAATGGCTTGCCGAGAAACGGAAATACGACAACCAGGTGTTATCAAATCCGTTAGAACGCGAAACGAGGGGTTTTTTCCGTTATAGGGATTGCGGTTTGCTGAAATATTGGTTCAGGGCAATAGAGAAATGCGCTCCATGGGTGAATAAGGTCTTTTTTGTGACATGTGGACAGAAACCAGAATGGCTGAATGAAAACCATCCAAAATTAATACTGGTCAATCATAAAGATTATATTCCATCCGATTGGTTGCCGACATTTAATTCAAGGACTATCTCGTTGAATTACCACAGAATAAAAGGTCTTTCCGAGCAATTTGTACTTTTTGATGATGATGTGTTTTTGTTGCAGCCAGTTGAGCCTGAATTCTTTTTCAGGGATGAGAATCCCGTATTGAAGAGTCTTTTGCTTTATCCCCTGAATATTGGGTACAACAATTGGAGCCGAGTGGCCTTTAATGACTATTGCATTGTGAACAATAGTTTTGACATACGTAAGTCGATTTGGGAGAACAGGAAGAGATGGTTCAGTGTAAGAGAACTTGGTTTTAAATTGGTAAGAAAGAACCTGACTTGCTATTTGGCAAACAAAACACTTCCAGTTAGTGGGTATGGACATGTTACGCACCCACACTTGAAATCGACCTTTGAGGAAATATGGAATTTGCATCCCGATGTGTTGGAGCAGACGTGCGTACAGAAGTTCAGGGCGGACAATCAGGTGAACCATTGGTTGATGTGTGCATGGAATCAGGCAAAAGGTTGTTTCGCTCCAACGCATGGTAGGGGAAGAGGATATAGCATTGGTATTGATTTGAGAACCATTGAGTGCGCATGTGAGATAGTAAAGACACAAAGTCAACCGCAAATCTGTTTGAACGATACTGGTATAAATAATGTTGAGGCAGAGAATTGTTGGATGCAGTTGGCAGAGGCGTTTGAATCAGCTTTCCCAAATAAGTCGTCATTTGAAAAATGAGTTCCATTAAAAAAATACTTTTATTTAGAATCCCAGTGTCAATCTGTAACTTTAGGTGTCACTATTGCTATATTGGGCAACGCCCGGTGCACTTTCAAGGGATACATCCTGAAATGAGGTTGGACCCTGAAGAATTTGGGAAAGCTTTCAGTTATAGTCGTATGGGAGGAACTTGTTATGGGAATTTCTGCGCAGATGGAGAAACGTTGCTAACTAAGGATTTGGATTTGTACGTAAAAAGTTTTTGCGAACAAGGGCATTATGCAGAAGTTGTGACGAATTTGTCAATAACCAAAGCACTTAATCGTTTTTTGGAATGGGATAAGAATTTATTGAAGCATTTGGAATTCAAGTGCTCATTCCACTATCTTTGGCTGAAGGAACATGATTTGCTTGAAACATTTGCCAATAATGTAAATATGATTTGGGAGGCAGGAGCTTCTGCGAACATAGAAATTACTCCATCGGATGAATTGGTTCCTTATATTGATGAAGTGAAAGCTTTTTCGATGAAGCATTTCGGCGCATTACCACACGTCACTATTGCGAGGGATGATCGTACGGATAACATTGATTACTTGACCGAATTGCCGATGCAAGAGTATGATTCTGTATGGTCTCAGTTTGACTCGGAATTTTGGCGGTTCAAGAAAAGAATATTTGGCATAAAGCAAAAAGATGTATGTTATGCCGGTGCATGGAGTTATTATATTGATATGGTCACGGGTGACGCTACTCCTTGCTATTGCGGGAATGTTTTTTTTAATTTTTATGACAAAACCAATGGAGATTACCCTCCTCCTCAAGAAATTCCTATTGTGAAATGTCCCCTTCCTCATTGTTATAACGGTCATATGCTATTGACGCTTGGACTTATTCCAAATAAGTATAATACTTGTTATGGAGACATCAGGAATAGAGAAAAAATCGATGGAACCCATTGGCTTCAGCCAGAGCTGCAGTCTTTTTTTAATACAAAAGTAGAGGAGAGCAATAGGATTTATTCTAGAGTTCAGATCTATCATATAAAGACAAAAGCTAAGGTGGAACGGTATAAAAAGGCTGCTAAAAAGAGACTTAAGAGATTGTTATGACGCAACAGGAAAAAGTTAAACAACTGTCATCTTTGATAGAAAAACAGTTGCTTCCGTTGATTGACCGTGATTATGTATTATATGGACTTCCATATTATACAAACATTGGAGATACACTAATTTGGGAAGGGGAGCTTGAATTTTTGAAGAAGGTGCCTTTCAAATGCAAAGGAGTGTGTGGATGGAATGAGTATCCGACTGAAAGTGTCGCTAAAGACAACATTGTTTTAATACAAGGTGGAGGCTATTTTGGCGATGTTTGGAGAAATGGCTGGCGATATGTTATGGATGGTATTCGTCCATACAAAAACAACAAGATTATAATTCTTCCTATGAGCATTTATTATTATGATGATTCACTAAGAGAAGAAGATGCCAAGTATTTGTCGGAGTTTAAGAATTTGACAATTTGTGCGCGTGATAATTATTCTTATGAATATGCCAAAAAGTATTTCGTGAATGATGCTTTGTTGGTGCCAGACTTGGCGTTTTGCATAAAGAAAAGCTATCTTGACCGTTGGCGCGTTCCGATGACAGACAAGGTGCTATTATTGAAGAGATGTGATAGGGAACTTGTCTCCGATATTATTGAAATACCAGAAACAAATGTAGAGGTGCATGATTGGCCTACTATGGAGGCAAAGACGGATTTTGAAGTCGGATTTGAGAAAGCCATAGAAAAGTTGAAAAAGGCACAGAGAAAGTTGCCGAGGATGAAATCCATTTTCCAAAGGATGGAAGACGAGATGTACTATAGGTTTCATCGGAAACAGATGACAGCACGAGGAGTTTCTTTTGTTTCTTCATACAGAAAGATTTATACTACTCGGCTGCATGTTCTGATTTTATCTGTTCTGTTAGGTAAAGAAGTTTATATCGTTGACAATAATTATGGTAAACTTACTGGGTGTTATGATACATGGCTGAAGGATGTTGATGATGTTCATGTTTTTAAGAATAATATCAAATGATTTCGGTATCCTTTATAATCCCAATTTATAATGTCGAACCCTACATCGCTGAGTGCCTCCAATCAGTCATGCGGCAAACCTATACAGACTCATTGGAATGCATCTTGGTTGATGATTGTGGCGCGGACAAGAGCATGGCGGTTGCAGAACAATTGATTGCGGAGTATGATGGCCCGATAGCCTTCCGTGTCATTCATCATGAACAGAACCGAGGCCTTTCGGCAGCACGCAACACGGGCATGGATGCTTCAACAGGTGATTATGTCTATTTCCTTGATAGCGATGATTGGATTTCTGACGATTGCATTGAGAAATTGGCTAAACCACTTCAGCAAGAGAAATTTGATATTGTTGTTGGAGATTATGAATCGGCAGGGGAACCTCATTGTGTTTTGGAATTGTCGCTTTCTGAAGGGCAATATTATGAAAAAGGAATCAACAAAACGTTTTGTAATCAGGGCGTTTATGTGATGGCGGTTAATAAGTTGTATTGCAAGGACTTCCTTTTGAAGAATCAACTGCGTTTTGACGAAGGCAAAATACATGAAGATGAAATACTGGCTTTTGAGTTGTGTTGCATTGAGAAATCCTTTTATGTGGTCAAGTCAGTGACTTACTATTATCGGATTAGGGAAAATTCAATTATAACCGGGAGGAATCAAAAGAAACGGATTGCTGGATATATAAACGTGCTTCAAGGCGTGAAAGGAAAAGTGTATCAGTACAAAGAGGTTAGTGGGATTTATGATTTTTATGTTTTTTGGGTAAAAAGGGTTTTCGGGTGGATCTCTAAGGTTGAAATGGATGAGGAAATGCGTGAATATGTTCAAGAACATACAAAAAACTGTCTTGATGTGATTCCCAATGTATGTTGTTTGCATAATAAACATAATAGATTGGCCTATTTTGCATGTAGGAACGACCAAGCCTATTCGCGTTTCCAATATGTGACAGATGAATATGCCAATAAAATTCAAGGTAGATTATTGCGTAATGTGTTGAACCTTATCCCGATAAAGAGTTAGTTGCTGTGAAAATAAGTGTTATAATCCCGGTTTTCAACACCGAGAAATACCTTTCCCGCTGTATTGATAGCATATTGAATCAGGGTTTTGATGATTTTGAGTTGCTTCTTATCGATGACGGTAGCACAGATGGCAGCGGTGCCATTTGCGATACCTATGCCGCGAGAGATAGCCGTGTACAGGTGTTTCATAAAGAGAACAGCGGGGCGAGTTCGGCGAGAAATTTGGGGCTGGATAATGCTGTAGGTGATTGGGTGACTTTTGTGGATAGTGATGATTATGTGTTGGACGATTTTTTATCATATAGTATTGAAGAAGATGCAGACCTGTGTGTTCAAAATTGGAAATATGCCAATGGAGAGGTTAAAGAATGGTATGAGCCTCGGATAGTCAAGAATAAAGATTGTCAATTATTCTTGAAAGAAAATGTCCATACTGACATGTTCCGTACGGCATGGTGCTCTTTTTTTAGACGCAAGATTTTGATTGATAATGGAATTAGATTTGATTCGCGTTTCAAACTTGGCGAGGACACATTGTTTGTGGTGGATTATTACAGATTTGTAAAATCGATTCAAATCATGGGTGGCTCATGCTATATATATAATCGGCAGGAAAATTGGGATAATAAATATAGTTTGTCGTTTTGTGAGGCTATTGGATATTTGGATGCGTTTATGGACAGGTATGATCTGTTGCCTTTTGAGTCCATTAAACTGTTGGGCTTTATGTTTACTTTCTTCAAAATGAGGATAGATATGGGTACACCCCATGTTGGATTGAAATGGGTTGTGTCGAAACCTGTGTTGAGATATAAAAAGAAACAACTGCCTTACAGAGGAATGAAATTTAGAGCGAAATATTATCTGTCAAAACTTGTCTCCGTTTTTGTCAATGATTAGAATCTCAATCATCGTGCCCGTATACAATACAGAGCAGTATCTCCCTCGTTGTATCGGCAGTATTATAAACCAAAGTTTCACCGACTTCGAACTGTTGCTCATTGATGATGGCAGTACTGACGGCAGTGGCGCTATATGTGATGCATACGCCGAAAAAGACAATCGTGTGCGTGCACTTCATAAAGAAAATGGTGGAGTAAGTTCTGCTAGAAATTTGGGGCTGCAAGAGGCAAAAGGCGAGTGGATTTGTTTTGTGGATTCTGATGATGAGCTGTTGCCCGGCGGTTTGCAAACTATGGTTGATGGCGTTTCAGAGGAAGTGGATATGGTTATGGCTGGGTATTATGAGTTGGAGGGAGAATCACTACAGACAGATACAGCAAATTTTGGTAAAGGCGGCATAATTGGTCGGAATGAGGCTTTGCTGACGATGTATCCTTCGACGGATTTGCCGTATATGGGCTATCCATGGGGAAAGCTATTCAAAAGGAATCTCGTTTTGGAAAATAGAGTGTCTTTTGATGAGCATATTAGAATTAAGGAAGATACACTGTTTGTAGTTGAATATTTGTGCGGCATACAAAAGATAGTATGTTACATCTCTATTCCAGTTTATAAGTATGTCAAGTTGCCGACTGGTGTTATGGGTGGGATGAGTCAATCATATAATCCAAACTATCTGACAAGCTTTGATGCAGTGGTAAGAATGAATAATCTGGTGCAAAAATTGTCCAACATTAGCAAATCGTTATCGAATGCTGCCAAGTATGAAGTCGTGAACCGTATTTATCTTGTTTATGGCCACATGCTTGGGAAGGGCGCTGTTGACAAAAAAGTGATTTTTGGATTGAAAGTTCGTGCGATTCGCGAAGTGGGACTGGGCTATTATCTATGCTATCAATATCGCAGGAAGAAGAGAAAAATAAGAAAACAATTAAAGAAGAGTCAAAACTGAAAGGTCATGGAGTTCCAGTTCCCACAAGGAAATGATATGCTGAAGCGTTTGCAGTCCATTGAGTTTGAGATGGCTTTGGCGATAAGAGATATTTTCGAAAGGAATGGCATCCGTTATGTCATTGAATACGGGTCATTGTTGGGAGCAGTGCGCCATGGCGGCTTTATTCCTTGGGACGATGATTTTGACTATGTCGTGTTTGAGGATGATTATGAGAAAGCGTCCAAGTTTTTACGCGCTGAGCTTCCCAACAAGTATATCCTTCACGACAAGGAGTCGGACCCCAATTACTTCTATTCCTTTTCTAAAGTCCGCCATTTGAATTCTGTAGCGATAGAAGAAGGTTTTACGGACAATTTGAAATATAAAGGCGTTTCCATTGATTTGTTCAAAGGGAATGTTGAAAAAAACAATAGATTTGCTAGACGATTGTTTTTGGCAAAGAACCATTCAAGATCACATTGGAATAAGTTTCGTAACCAGCGGAAAGTTTCCGAATTGATGAAAACGATTGTTGGCTTAGGAAAACTGTTGATGTTCGGTGTGGCGCATGCCATTACTCCTAAAACTGATTATTTGCATAGGTCGCCCGAAACGGATCAATACTTTATCCCATTGGACAAGTACTTGCCGTTTTCGAAAGTGTTGTTTAATGGAGTTGAGTTTCCTGCGCCACATGACACGGAATATGTGCTGACGGATATGTATGGAGATTGGAGGGAACCGCCTAAGCGTATTAGTTTTCATTTGCAGCGATTAGAAATATATGAGGACTAAACTTTCTGTAATCATCCCAGTTTTTGGCGTTGAGCAATACATTGCCCGTTGTTTGGACAGTGTTCTTGCCATCAACTTGCCAGAGGACGAGTATGAGGTAATCTGCATCGATGACTGTTCTACGGATAATTCAGTGAGAATTGTTGAAGAGTATCAATCAAAACATCCTAATTTGATATTGCTTCATCATGAAGAAAATAAGAGACAGGGAGGCGCCAGAAATACTGGGGTAGAGCAAGCGAAGGGTGAATTTCTGGTTTTTGTGGATGCCGATGACGAACTGCCCGAGTATGACTTGTCGGGATCGTTGGACTATATGGATAGCCAACAGTTGGATTTGCTGCTTTGTTCGGCTGAGTGCCACAAGAAAGACGGGACGGTGAGCCGATGGGGGAACGCTCCATCGACGGAGTCTCCTGTCATGAATGGCCCGGATTTGTTTACTAATGAGTACATCCATAAAGTTGCTTTTGGAGTTGTCTGGATTGGTATATATAAAACTGAATTGGTGAGGCGCGTTGGGCCTTTTGTTGAAAAAGCCTCCTACGAGGATGCCGATTGGACGCTCCGCTGCGCGTATAATGCAAGTAGGACGCAATACAAACCAGTTGTGATATATCACTATATGGAAAATCCCGCAAGCACGACCAGAAAGCCTTCGGTAGATTCGGTGATTTATCGAGCCAAACAAAGCTTGCGTGTGTGGTTATGGGCACAAACAACAGTTGAAAATCATGAGAATGTAATGATCTCAGCAGAAGATTTCTGTACTTGGAATTTGTCGGTATTACAGTCGCTTTGGAAGTACGGGTGCTCAGAAAGAAGACGTTTTTATCACTCATTCTCGAAAGAAGAGTTTTTTGCCATGAAGAAGTGGAACGGGGACTATGGCTATTTACGTTTGGTAAGGTATCCCGTTTTTTCACAGATTGTCTTACTTTTTATGTCTCCCGTGTTGCGGATGGGTCAATGGTTGAAGAATAGAATCTAACCTTGTTTGGGTTCGAGTAATTATAATATGGACATGTTATGTCAACAGCAATAGAATTTAACAATATCAGCAAGCTCTACCGATTGGGGCTAGTTTCCAGCGGCACATTGAGCAGTGATCTCCAGCGTTGGTGGCAAATGAACATCCTTGGGAAGGAAGACCCCTTCCTCAAGGTGGGTTCCATAAATGATCGTTCCAAGGCTGCCGATAGTGACTATGTATGGGCCTTGAAGGACGTCGATTTCAAAGTGGAACAAGGCGATGTGGTGGGCATTATTGGAAAAAACGGTGCGGGGAAATCGACGCTATTGAAGTTGCTCTCGAAAGTGACCAGTCCAACCACTGGTACTATTAAGGCTCGTGGACGTATTGCAAGCCTACTTGAGGTGGGCACGGGCTTTCATTCTGAATTGACGGGGCGAGAAAATATTTATATGAATGGGGCCATCTTAGGCATGACGAAACAAGAGATTAACAGCAAAATGGATGAAATTGTCGATTTCTCTGGCTGTGAACGCTACATTGACACACCTGTAAAACGTTATAGTTCAGGCATGACGGTGAGACTTGGCTTTGCTGTTGCAGCCCATCTCGACCCCGAAATCTTGGTGGTGGATGAAGTGCTTGCTGTGGGCGATGCCGAATTTCAGAAAAAAGCTATTGGGAAGATGCAGGATGTGAGCAAGGGCGAGGGTAGGACGGTACTGTTTGTTAGCCATAATATGGTCAGCATTCGATCTTTGTGTAAGACGGGGGTGCTGCTTGAAAATGGTTGTGTTAAGTTTATTGGAGAGGTGAATGATGTCATTGATGAGTATATGAAATCAAATATTGCCAATTTTGAGGGTAAAAGCCTTGCAGAAAGGCCTAGAGAAAGTGGTTGTTCTGGTCAAGTTCATTTCAACGATATTTGCTTTTTGGATGAAAATGACGAATTCATCGAGCCTCATTGTGGGCGTTTTTTGAAAGTTAGGGTGTCCTTTGATGTAAAAGAATCTTGTAAGAATTGCAATCTTGGATTGGGATTCAGGGATTTTTATGGGACTCCTATTATGTCTATGCCTACCGAATTGATTATCAATACACTTCCGGTTTCTGAAGGTAGCCATTATGCTGATTGTATTATCCCCAAACTCCCATTGACTGAAGGTTCGTATACAGTCGCCTTGTCTGCGGGGATTAATGGCAAGTTTGCAGATTTTGTTTTGAATGCAGCTACATTGAATGTTCAGGATGATGACTATTATAATGTCGGAAGAACGGTTTCTGGTCATATGAAAGGGAAGATCGTTCTGTGTGATTATAAATGGAATGTGAATTGACAATGTTATTCCAAAATAGAGAGCAGTGCTGTGGCTGTGAGGCTTGTGTGCAAAAGTGCCCGAAGCAATGCATCTCTTTCGAAGCGGACGAAGAGGGATTCCTTTATCCTTTGATTAACCATAAGGAATGTATTGATTGCGGGCTTTGCGTTTCGGTTTGTCCATTTCATAATCCGTTTGAACCTCGCGCCCCTCGAGATGCTTTTGCTGCAATTAATAAAGATGAAAGCGTAAGGAGAAATAGTAGTAGTGGCGGTGTTTTCTCATTATTGGCAAACAGTGTATTGGCAGAAGGTGGTGTGGTTTTTGGAGCCATGTTTGATGAATATTGGAATGTTGTGCACGACTATATAGAAACAGTAGATGAATTGCCAAAGCTTCGTGGCAGCAAATATGTGCAGAGTCGTATTGGAAAATGTTATGAAGTTGCAGAGCAATTCCTAAAAAAAGGTCGTCGAGTACTGTTTTCAGGGACTCCATGCCAAATTGCGTCCATTAAGAGTTTTTTGGGGAAGGATTATGAAAATCTAATAACGGTTGATTGTATCTGCCATGGTGTGCCTAGTCCAGAATTGTGGCAATGGTATTTGGATTTGGAGCGGAAGCACGCTCCAATTATTCGAATAAGCTTTAGGAACAAAGACAACGGATGGAAAAGGTTTAGTTTTGCCGTTGATTATGATCAAGAAGGTCTTGCTGTTAGAAATTACCACAGAGAGAATCCGTACATGAAGGCTTTCTTGGAAGACATGTCACTCCGTCCTAGTTGCAGTAATTGCCAAGCGAAGGCAGGAAGAAGTCACAGCGATGTCACACTGGCTGATTTTTGGAATGTTGATAAGGTGGTTGATGGAATTGATGACGACAAGGGCGTTAGTCTGCTTTTGATAAATACTATCAAAGGTGAGATGCTGATGGAATCAGTTCAGGATGTTGTTTGTCGTGAAGTTGATTTTTCTCGTGCGATTCAATTCAATAAAGCCTGGAGTGAGTCATATCCCATGAATCCTAATAGGGAAAGGTTTTTCTCCTTTTATCGGAAACACGGGAAAGATTTTGCAGAATTTGTGAAAATGTCTCCTCAAAAGGAGATTAACCTTGCAAAAAAAATTAAAAAGAGAATAAAATGTCTTTTGAATAGATAGGAGAAATGAAAGTCGCAATCATTACTTTTTTCCAATCTCAAGACAATTATGGACAACTTTTGCAGTGTTATGCCTTGCAAAAAGTGCTTCGCCAAATGGGGCATAAGCCGTATTTGATTTGTTATGGTTTCCATGAAAAATTCTATCATTGGTTGAAGAAGGAGAATTTTCTCACTAAGAAAGGCAGAAGGGAGACTTATCATCAATTCAAGGAAACGATACGCCATAGAAATGATACCTCGGTAAGGGGCTTTGATTTGTTTAGGAAGAAATATTTGGTAAAATCATTGCGCCGTTATAATTCTTTGGAAGAATTGCAGCATCGACCACCAAAGGCAAAATGTTATATTACAGGTAGTGACCAAGTATGGGCACAACTGCTTTCTATTGAAGACAATAGAAGTTTTTTCTTGGATTTTGGCCCGCAAGGTATGAAAAGGATATCATATGCTCCCAGTTTTGCGGTTGAAGATTATCCTTCGGAATTAAAAGTGAAACTAGCAGAGCAGTTAAAAAGATTCGATGCCATTAGTGTTCGGGAACAATCAGGGGTGAGGATTTGTAAAGAGATTGGGTATGAGGCAAGCCTTGTATTGGATCCTACGTTGTTATTGACATCTGAACAATACAAGGAATTGATGGAGCAACCTTTGGTATCCAATTATTGCTTTGTTTATCATGTGAATGTCACGTCCAAAGAGGAGTTGTATTGGGATGAGTTTTCCGATTATAATGAAAAAAAAGGTTTATTGTCGATAGCCACTTTTGCAAATCCTGCAAGCGGTGTCAATATGGAGTTTCTTGACGGAGCTGAATATGTTTATCCTTCGATAGAGAAATGGCTAGGTTATATTTGTGGTGCAGATTATGTATTAACATCCTCTTTTCATGGGTTGGTGTTTTCACTTGTTTTCCACAAACCTTTTGTGGTGTGTTTGAGAAGGGATAGTATGTTTGCTGGAAATGATAGGATTATTACCTTATTGGAAATGTTGAATCTTTCGGATCGGATAATGCACCCTGGGATGGATGTGGAAAAAGTAGTATTAAGTCCTATCGATTGGAATAGCATAGATATAGTATTAGAAGAGCAAAGAAAAGCGTCTTTGAATTTTATAAGTAATAGTCTAAACTGATGAATCTTCTCTTTGATTATCAGGCTTTTGAAATGCAATGTTTCGGTGGGGTGTCGCGCTCTTACGCGGAATTAATCTTTCATCTGAAAAAAAAGGAAGAGTGTGTTTGCCAAGTGGCTGTCAAAGAGAGCGATAACATCCATTTAAAGGAATGTGGGCTGGTTAAGGATGTAAAGCCATTGTACTACACTCATAACAAATGGTTTGGCGGCAAAAGAAAGTTCAAGGGACAGCGTACATTGACGAGAATGGTTTTTGGTGTCATGGGGTATCATAATGACGGAATGTCCTATAACCAAGATAATTGTATCAAATTGTTGAAACGCCAACGATTCGATGTCTTTGAACCTACTTTTTTCGACCCATACTTCTTGCCTTATCTTAAGGGCAAGCCCTTTGTGATGACGGTGCATGACATGATACCAGAATTGTTCCCTCAATACTTTAGAAAAGACGATGCTCAGATTCTACAAAAGAGAAAATTGTGTCCATTGGCAAGCCATATACACGTTCCTTCGGAGAAAACTAAGGAGGATTTGATTTCTATTTTGAATGTAAGCCCAGATAAAGTGACGGTGATTCCACATGGAGCTTCCAAGATTTGCCCCAACGGACAATTTGGAGAAAGGCTTTTTGATTTTCCATATTTGCTATATGTTGGCGATAGGTTTGGATATAAAAATTTTGACCTTCTTTTAGGTGGCTTTGCGAAGGTCGTCAAAGATTATAAGGATGTACATTTGGTTTGTACGGGAAAAGCTTTTAATGATGCTGAACGGAGATTGATTTCCGACTTGAATTTAGGTGACAACATTGTCCATTTTTATGCGCGTCAAGAGTCTTTTGGAAGTTTGTATCATAATGCCATCGCTTTCGTGTATCCATCTGCATACGAGGGCTTCGGCCTTCCTATTTTGGAGGCTTTTGCGTGTGGCTGCCCTGTGCTGCTGAATGAAGCAAGCTGCTTTCCTGAGGTTGGGGGTGATGCTGCGGTGTATTTTGATATGGATGCAGGGATGCAAGATTTTTATGAAAAGTTCCGATACCTTTATTTTATGAGTGCCGAGGATAGAGCGAATCTGATTGAGAAAGGGAATGAGAGGCTGTCGAAGTATTCATGGGATGAATCAGCTCGGAAATTAATCACTATCTACAATGGCCTGGTTTGATTTATGAAACTTTCCATCATCACAATCAATTTGAATAATCGCAATGGCCTGCAAAAAACCATCAACAGCGTTGTCGCTCAATCCTTCCGCGATTTTGAGTGGATTGTCATAGATGGCGGATCCACCGATGGCAGCCGCGAATTGATTGAGCAAAATGCCAAACGTTTTGTTTATTGGGTGAGCGAACCCGATAAGGGAATTTATAATGCCATGAACAAAGGAATGGCAAGGGCCACAGGCGATTATCTCTTGTTTATGAATAGTGGCGATTGGCTTTGCAACGAGACATCATTGGAGAGATGTTTTGCCCATGAGTTTAATGCGGACGTGATGTACGGGGATTGCTTTCTCCATTTTTCCAACCATGACGTCGCATGTCGTTATCCTTCGCCTTTGACTTTCGAGTTTTTGTATAATAACTGCTTGTCGCACAGTTCCTCCTTCATTAGACGGGAGATGCTCGTTGAAGAGGGTTATGATGAAAATATGCGCGTTGCTTCTGACTATGAATTTTGGCTGAAGTTGGTATCAAGTAACGGTAGTTTCTGCCATCTTGATGAGTTTGTTTCGGTTTATGACGCATCGGGAATTAGTTCTACCAATCACGAACTTCTCAAAGTTGAGCGAGAGAGACTTCTGGCAAAATACATACCTCAAATGGTACAGGCTGACTATGCTAGATTGAAAGATATGCAAACACGGTTGTCCGATGCTCAGGTTAAGGGCGTGCTGCAATATGGTCATAAAAAAAAGCTGTATCACAAGCTGATAACTGCTTCGCTGGTATTGTGCCGCTTTTTTGACAAATACTTTAGATGAACAAGCCATGCTCCTTTCCATTATCATACCTGTTTATAATGTTGAGCCCTACCTGCGCGAGTGTTTGAATTCGATCTTTTCACAGGATTTGACCGATTGTGAGGTGATTGCCGTCAACGACGGCTCAACGGACGGCAGCCGCGCCACACTTCAAGAATACAAGGAGAAATATCCTCAGATTATTACGGTTTTTGATCAGGCCAATGGAGGGCAAGGTTCGGCAAGAAATCTAGGTGCGGAATATGCTCAAGGGGACTTCTTCTATTTTATGGATAGTGATGACTATTTGAAGCCCCATGCTCTAATATCGATAAAGCAGGCTATTGCGGCTTCCGAAAAGGCTGATGTTATCTATTTTGATTGTATTGTCACCGATCGAGGAAAGAGATGTGGACTGCATGGAGAAAAGTTCTATCCTTTGATGAGTTTTAGGTCGTTATGCAATTATGCATACCAGCATGGTATAGGAATTGCGGCAACTCCTGTTTCCTATGTCTATTCAAGCTCGTATTGGAGGAAGAAAGGATTGCATTATGAGGGAGGACTGAAATATGAGGACGCCCTTTTCAATTACCAACTTTTCGCGCGGGAAGATGGAACAATCAAAACCGTTCATGTAGAGGAACCATTCTATGTCTATAGGGTGGGAAGGGAAGGATCGACTACTACAAAGTTAACCCTGGAAAATTTTACCGACAAGCAACGTATAAGAAAAATCGCCAATTGTGTGTGGAAAGATAATGGAATTGAGGACATTGCCTATTACCACATGCTATTTGAGGAAAGCGTGTATATGTTTTACGAGGCGAATACATCTGGTTTTATTAAGCAGTACCGTAAGTATTGGGACAAGGAGGATACGAGTGTCATGCGAAAAGGTGTGTCAAACAAAAGGGAGTATGGCTTGTGGTTGTTGGTCAAGCAAAACCCAATCTGGATGGCACGCTATTATGCCAATGATTTACCAAGCTTTGCCAGGCGGTTAACGAATGTGTGGCTTACGGTTTGTACCAAGCGTTTATATCACAATGGGTAATAAGGCAAGATATTATATATTCACCCCAGCTCATTTCTGCTCAGGTGGTCCCGAAGCATTGCACCAACTGGCGTATTACATGCGTAAGTTGGGGATGGATGCCTATACGGTTTATTATACTTATTCGGGCTTCCCTGACGTGCAACCAATCGATCGCTATAAGCAATATGAAGTTTCGGTGGTTAGATATGGCGAGATTGAGGATAAGGCCGGTAATTATATCATTGTTCCTGAAAATGCGCCATGGAGCCTTAATGGTTTCAAGAAAGCCCAGAAATGCATTTGGTGGTTGAGCCTTCATGCCAACGAGGTAAAAAAAGGTTCGCTGAAAGAACGTGCTAAGTTGATGAAACGCAGACTTTTGCATGAGGATTTGGGATATTATCGTCATATTGATTTTAATCCCGATGATTGTTGGCATTTGTGCGGGTCAAAGCATACATTTTTATATGCCAGTGAATTGTATAAGAAATCAAAGGTGGCTTATTTGGTCGAGCCTATCAGTCTGGACTTTTTGAGAATGGGTAATGCGGATTTTCCCACCGAACGGGAGGATGTAGTGTTGTATAATCCGAGTAAGCCGTCGGCGATTATGACTGAACTGTTGGAAAGAGGCCGATTCAATTATGTACCATTGAAAGGTTATACTCCCGAAGGCTTGGCCGAAAGATACAAGGAGTCGAAGCTTTATGTCGATTTTGGCCATTTCGGTGGGCCGGAGCGTATGCCCAAAGAGGCTGTATATTTTGGCTGCAATATATTGGTGGCCAACCACAATGCTGCATCTAACGACTTTGATGTGGCTATACCTCAACAATATAAGGTCGCTGACGGGACAAGCGCCGTTCAGATTGAGTCCCAAATTGCTGAAATGCTTAATGGTTACGAGATGCAAAAAGATGATTTTTTGCCATTCAAAAAGAAAGTTGAACGTTTGGAAACAAGTTTTATGGAACAATTAAGGACTGTTTTTGTGTGATGGATAGCATTGTTGAAAAGAAAGAACGCCTTCACTGGGTGGATTCAGCTAAAGGCATATTGATTGTTTTGGTGGCGATGGTTCATATGACAGGAAGAGGTGGAGAATTGGGCATTTCGTGCCCTGCCATTCATGCTATTGGCATAATAGCGGGTCTGCTTTGCTTTCGTATGCCGGCTTTCTTTATTTTGGCTGGCTTTTGGGGCAAATATGATATGAATTTGAAAGATTTTCTACTTCGAAATGCTAGAGGATTGCTCCTTCCTTTAATTATATTTAGTTATCTTGGAGGGATAATTCATGAGGCTGCTTATGAATTTTTAAAAGGTTCGTACAATGCAGGTGCTTTGGAATGGCCTTTTTTAGATGTTTCTCTTGATTATTGGTTCGTGTTGGCTTTATTTCTCGCCAAGTGCGTGTATTGGGTGGTGTGTCGAATCAGTGAGAAGCAAATCGTTAGGCTGTTGATTTGTGTTGGAACTTATGCATTGGGTGTATTATCACTAAAGGCATGGTTTTTACCCAACTTTGCATGTTGGAAGTGGGCATTGATCATGTTGGTTTATCTGCCCATTGGGCAATGGGTGAAAGAGTCTCTGGGCAATTGGAAAGTTGTAGTGGTGGCCTTGGTAATGTTTTCTGTAGGATGGGCTCTTTACTATTGGCAAGGTTCTGTCATTCCCCAGCCTGGCGGAGGAATGAAGTATATCAATCTGGTCAGCGCTTGGCCTTCGTTGCTGCTGTGCACTGCAGGCAGTATCGTGTATCTCAAACTCTGCTCTTTCATCAAGCGAGCCCCTGTCTTGGAACTGATTGGACGTAACACCTTGGCCATTTATGTAATGCACTGGTGGGTTGAGATTTTGGCCATGAAAGTGCTGCGTAGCTTTTTCTCTCAAGGAGTTTGGGTGTCGACTTTGGCTACATTGGTCACACTCGCGCTTGCCGTATTTATCCCTTGTTTGATATCGGAGTTACTGAATCGTCCGAAGTTGAAATGGATACTTGGAAAGTAACACTATGAATTTGAGATTATTTGTCGTCATAGTCACATACAAAGGCAAACAATGGTACGACCGTTGTTTTACTTCTTTGCGTGAGTCCACGATTCCCGTGCAGACTGTTGCAGTTGACAATGCTTCCAATGATGGCACGGCGGAGTATATTCGTGAGCATTATCCAGAAATCATCCTCATCGAAAACAAGGAGAATTTGGGTTTTGGACGGGCCAATAACATGGGAATGCGCTATGCATTGGATAAGTGGTGTGACTATGTGTTTTTGCTCAATCAAGATGCATGGGTGGAGAAAGATACCTTTGAGAAATTGGTAACCTTACACCTGAAGCACCCTGAATATGGCATTTTGAGCCCGATGCACTTAAACGCAACAAAGACAGGAATAGAAAAAGGACTGATCAATTATCTTGATGATAGAAAGATTACTGATAAGGCGTTGTTTGAGGACCTTTATTTTGGTAGGTTAAAGGAAGTGTATGATACCAAATATGTCAATGCAGCGGCTTGGCTGATGCCACGGAAGACGCTTGAGACGGTTGGTGGCTTTGACCCTATTTTTTCGCATTATGGCGAAGATGACAATTATTTGAACAGGGTGAAATACCACAAGATGAAAATTGGAATATGCCCTTTGTGCGTGGCGGTACACGACACAGAGCGTCGCATTGAATTTTCTGGTAAAAAGGTTCAAACAAATGACAGCGTTTTGTTGGCTGAGGTGACGGATATTAATGTTCAAGTAAATGTTGGTGGATTGTGTTTTTACCATTTCAGAAAAGCGTTGTCCAAACTCTTGATGTTGCGTATGCCCCAAGCAAAGATGCATTGGAGAAGCATGCTTTTTTTGTGTAACAATGCCAAAGCCATTAAAAACAGCAGAGAAACGAATGCTCTGCCTGGAATGAATTGGTTAACTTAATGATAATGAGCTTGAAAAGAAAGATAATAAAAGCAAAGAGGTTTATTAGGAGATTTGACGTGCCCAAAACGTTGTGTTGGCGTATAAAACTGCATTTGAGTCGGGCGGCGTCGTTCCATATTTGTCCGAAATCCATCGTTTCGATTGACAAAAGTGCAAAAATGGAATTGGGTCAAGGGGAATTGGTTGTCAATGACACATGGTTCTCAACCCGAAAGAGACGTTATGTTTCCGAGTTTAGGCTCGATAAGGACAGTGCTTTTGTGTGTGAGGGTGATTTTAAGCTTGTTCAAGGGGCTTCCATCTACGTGGGGCCAGGTGCCAAGTTAGTTTTGCATGGCGGAGGCTCATTCCTTAATACCAATTCGACTTTGAATTGTTTCCATCATATTGAGATTGGCAAAGGCTGCGCCATCTCCGATAATGTATGCATAGCTGATTCAGATTCTCATTTTATTGATGGGCATAAGGAGAAAGCAACAGCACCCATCGTTATTGGTGACCATGTTTGGATTGGTAAAAATGTGACTATTATGAAAGGTGTCGCGATTGGAAATGGAGCCGTAGTTGGTGCTGGATCAGTGGTGACCAAGGATGTGCTTTCCAATACGGTAGTGGCGGGCAATCCAGCTAAGTCGATTAAAACAATTGAGAAATGGGAATGAATAATATCCAACCACCTGTTCTTCTCATCACTTTCAACCGCCCTGAACACACGAGGCGGGTATTGGAGGTCATCATGGAGGCCCACCCGCAAGATTTGTATATCTTTCAAGACGGTGCCCGAGAAGGGAATGAGAGCGATTTGGTCAAATGTGCTGAAGTGCGACAGGTCGTCTCTGATTTGACGGAAGATACGAATGTCGTGTTACATACGTGTTATTCCAACAAGAATTTGGGCTGTGGAGCCGGCCCAATGACAGGTATCAGCTGGTTCTTCAGTCAAGTGGAGATGGGTATAGTGATGGAAGACGATTGTTTGCCGCATCCTGATTTTTTCGGATATTGTGAAGAATTACTGGAAAGATTCAAAGATGATGAGAAGGTTTATTTTATCAGCTCCACACTTTATGATAGTCGTTGGAAGTGTGAGTCATCATACGATTTTTCGCATTATATGGTGACGGGTGCATGGGCAGGTTGGAAACGTACTTGGGAGGGGTTCGATTTGGATCTGAAAACCTTGAATGCTGTGAGGTTTCGTAGGCATGTGTTGCAATTGACAGGCAACAGAGCAGAAGCCAACTGGTGGTATTCCATCGTGAAAGAGATCCAACATGATAGCAACAAGAAATCATATTGGGATTTTCAAATGCAGATACATCTGTTCCAAAACGAAGCCTTGACTACCCATCCGAAAGTGAATCTGATAAGTAATATTGGTTTTGATGGGGAAGGTACGCATACATTGAGCAATTACGACAGACGTGGTGATAGGCAGGTGTTTCCTATCTTGCCCTTGACGCATCCCAAGGTTCAACTTGTTGACCAGAAGCGAGATGCCTATTGTTGGGCAAAGGCGCGAAGTCAAGGTTTTCTGAATGATGACTTGAACTATTTATATGAAAGTTTGCTTTGGTCGGATGGGCTAGGACATAAATTGTTGATGTATTATAAGAAATTGAGAGGCAAGGGCGTAAATTCCAAAAAAGTATGAGCAAGCAACCTTTGAAAGTCCTTTCCGTCTGTTCCTCGCTTGGCGGTGGAGCGGGTCGGGCTGCTTATCGTATTCATCAAGGTGTAAGGGACCTTGGTGTGGATAGTAGAATGCTGCTAAAAAGTGGCAAAAGTAACGACCCTGCCATAATCACTTTGGATGAATTTGTTCCACAGAATCCTTTCTATAAGGCTTTTGACTGGTCTCGCAATAAGGTAAAGAACAAAATACAGCATTTCCGTTGGAATCGTTACCCTGATAGAAACCAGATATTCATGTCAGATCTGCGCGGTACGGACTTGCATGGCGCTTTGTATAAGTTGGATTATGATGTTTTGCACTTGCATTGGATCAACTTACGCTTTGTTCATCTAACCGAATTACCCAAGGACAAACCCATTGTTTGGACTTTGCACGATAGTTGGCCTTTCTGTGGTATTTGCCATTATTTTTTTGAGTGTGAAAGATATAAGTCGCATTGTGGATGTTGCCCATTCCTGCATTCCGATAGAGCGAATGACTTAAGTTATCAAGTTTGGAAGAAGAAATCCAAAATTTATCAGGATTTGGATTTGCATATTGTCACCCCGAGTTATTGGTTGGGCGGGTGTGCTGAGCAAAGTAGTCTGTTAGGACAATTTCCCGTGAAAGTGATACCGAATTGTCTGGACACAAATACATTTCGACCAATTAATGAAAAGGAAATGTCACCGAGATGGCAAAATTTCCAAGAGAAAAGGTTTGCAAAATCTTTTGTTTTATACGGAGCGATGAATGCTGCGACTGACAAGAGAAAAGGTTTTGCAAGCCTTTTATCTGCTCTTAGGATATTGGAGGAGCAAGGTCGTAGTGGTGATTTTGAACTGATTGTGTTTGGCGCCAAAGAATCGGAGTTGAGTTTGAATGTCAAAATCCCCATCCACTGTGTGGGTTATGTGGGTAACAAGCAAGAATTGGTTTCGTTATACAATTTGGCTAGTGTGATGGTGGTGCCTTCATTGATGGAGGTGTTTGGACAAACTGCATCCGAAGCAATGGCATGTGAGACTCCGGTTGTTGCATTTCAATGTACAGGTATTCAAGAGATTATCGATCATAAGGTGAATGGCTATTTGGCAAAGCCATACGAGTCGGCAGATTTGGCAACAGGTATTTTATGGTGTCTTGAGAATAACAAGGATGATCAACTGGGCGTGGCTGCTCGTGAAAAAGTAATGAGGAATTATACTTTTGAAACGGTGAGTCATCAATATAAGGAATTGTATGAAAGTGTACTAAAGGAGTAACGATATATGAGTTTGTCCGTCATCACCATCAATCGAAACAACGCCGCAGGCCTTGAAAAGACCCTGCAAAGCGTAGCAGCCCAAACCATTAAGGAGTTTGAGTATATCATCATTGATGGTGCATCAACCGATGGCAGCGTTGAGGTGATAAAGAAATATGAATCGCAGTTTGCTCAACTGAAATGGGTCTCGGAGCCTGATATGGGCATCTATAACGCCATGAACAAAGGTCTTCGCATGGCTTTGGGCGATTACATACAGATTCTTAATTCAGCCGATGCACTTGCTGCTCCAGATGTGATAGAGCGGATGTTTGCAGCACTTGAAAAGTTAGGTCATCCTTCTATTTTGTATGGCAATATGATAAAGTGTTTCCACGACGGAAGAAGGATGATTGACAAATGTTTTGCCGGTCAAGAGATTACCATGTTAGGCATGTTTTCTGGTACTTTGAATCACAATCCTGCCTACATTCGTCGCGATTTGTTTGAGAAATATGGCTATTATGATGAAAATCTAAGCATCGTCTCTGATTGGAAATGGTATCTTCAAGCCATTATTTTGGGCGATGAGAAACCTCAATACGTTGATATTGATGTCACTTTGTTTGACATGACGGGCATCAGTGAGATCGAGGCAAGTAAACAGAGAATAAAGGAAGAACGCAAGAAAGTGTTAGAAGAATTGATCCCCGATGTTTATTTGCATGATTACGAGTGCTATTCTGACGACATTTATCTGATGCGTCGTATTCGTCGTTATCCATGGGCATACAAGTTGGTTTGGTTTATGGAGCGGTGCTTGTTTAAGATGGAGAAACGACGGAACAAGATGAAAAATCAACAAGTATGGGGCTGAAACTGAGTGTCATCGTACCAATATATAATGTAGAGCAATATCTTGCAAAGTGTGTGGATAGCCTACTGAATCAGGATTTGTCGTATGAGGATTATGAGATTATCCTTGTAGATGATGGCTCGCCAGACCATTGTGGTGAAATCTGTGATGAATATGCAGCCCGTATTACTAACATCAAGGTTGTGCATCGTGAAAACGGAGGTTTGAGTGCAGCTCGTAATACGGGTATTAATGTAGCGCGGGGGCAATATGTTCAATTTGTGGATTCTGATGACTATCTGGAACCCAATGTTTTGAAATTGTTGGTAGAAAAAACGGATACTGATAAGCTGGACATTCTGCGTTTCAACTATCGGAATGTCAATGAAAAATATGAGGTTTTTGAGCCTAACAAGGTAAGCAAGCCTTTCGTGGATTATCGTGACGAGGTATGCAATGGCTTGACTTTTCTTACAGAGAGACTCGGCTTCGGATGTTATGCGTGGCAGTTTATGATAAGGCGCGAATTGCTTGAAGATTGCCACTTCAAAGAAGGCATTTATTTTGAAGATACGGAGTGGGCCCCGAGGCTGCTTTCTGAGGCGCAAAGGGTGAACTCTACTGATTTGTTGGTATATAATTATTTTGTCCGTCAAGGTTCCATTACCCAAAGCGTGGATGAAAAAAAGAAACGGAAGGTGGTTGCCGACAAGTTTTTGTTGATTGACTCAATGAAAGAACAAATGCGGGATGTGGATGGCAATAGATGGCACGAAGGAATGATAGCCCAAACCGTATTGTCTGTCATGGGTTATATCGCTTCAGACTATTTTTGTGAAAGGAGTCAGCTGCTGATGGAATTGAAGGGGAAAAATGTGTTTCCATTGTCAAGTTTCCATTCAACAAAGGCGGCAAAAAGGAAGATTAGGATAGCCAACCTATCGCCGAATTTACTAGTCGTTTTGTTGCATTGTATAAATCATTGTAAAAAAGGATGTTGCGTATTGTCCAAATAGGTCCATATCCGCTCTCGCAGGATTGCATCCAAGGCGGTGTTGAAGCCTCGGTGTTCGGTTTGGCGCAAGAGCAATCCCGAACTTCGGAAGTGCATGTGTTTGACTTTCCGCGAATTGGAGGGGATGATTGTGAGGAGCAAGACGGCAGGGTGAAGGTTCATAGGTTTTGTAATGCAGGGAAACGGCAGGTTTCAACTATCCGCCAATTGAGAGCCATTGCGACAGAAATTGGCATATTGCAGCCCGACGTTTGTCATTTGCACGGCACGGGATTGTTTTCTTGGCTGATGTATCGGCGGTTGAAGCGGATGGGTTTGAAAGTGATGGTTACAATCCATGGGCTTGTTTTGGTCGAAAAACGGAATATGCTGAAAAAAGGCATAACACCAAAACGAGTTTTGCAGTATTGTTATCAAGGGATGGTGGAAAAACGTTTTCTGTCGCAGCTTTCTTCCGCCATTGTTGACACCGAATATGTCAAGGAGAAGGTGAAATGCTATCCTATTCGCAGAAAGCCAGTTATGCATGTGATACCGCAAGGAATTAATGAAAGCTATTATCATATTAGGTGTTCTCAAGACTCTAGGACGTTACTGTCGGTAGGTGCTATTGGAGAGCGGAAAGGCTGCCTGCTGACTTTGAAGGCATTTGAACGTGTTAGGCAATCTGGGATCGAGTGCCAATTGGTAATTGTTGGAACGATTGCAAGTCGGTCCTATTATGAAAAGATAAAAGAAGCCATTCGAAAATCAGAGTTTCGTGACGATATCAGATTGCTTGCAGAAGTGGCTGATGGTGAGTTGAAACAATTGTACAAGGCCTCGCATGTCTTTGTGTTACATAGCCAAGAAGAGAGTCAGGGTATTGCTTTTGTCGAGGCTATGGCAACGGGTATGCCTGTTGTTGCCACCAAAGTGGGAGGTGTCCCTTGTGTGGTTGCCGATGGCGTGACGGGGCTGCTGTCCGAATATGGTGATACCGATGCTTTCGCGGAGAACATAAAAAGACTGTTGTTGGATTTTCATTTATGGTCTTGCATGTCTGATGCTTCGATACGGTCTTCTGAAACTTATTGTTGGGCTGGTATTAATGATAGAATAATGGCCTTGTACGGTTCTGAAGAGAGAATCTTTAACGCAGCCGGGTCAGATAAATTGCTTCGGGTTTCTGGAAATTGATTATTTTTGCACCCTAATGTTATTGACATAATGTATGTATGCATATAATCCTCAAGTTGTATTAGTTATAGCTATCTTGTTCAATATTCTGACGGTCTTTGTGATTACAGGCCTTTTGGAATATAAGGGACAGGTGAAGAAGGCGCTTGGTGCGGTTTTCACTGACACCAGCTGCAAAGTGAATTATTTCCCCAAGTATTTTGCTTCTAGAGCAATCACATGTTATGTGGTAACTATAGTAGCCGTCAGTGCCATATTTTCGAATAGGGCTTTGCCTTTCCAATTTATATTGTTTGGCTTTTTCTCGGTAGTGCTGTTTTTCCACTATTCCAACAAGCTCACAATGGCATGGCGACGCTTTTCGCACCAACAGTTTACCAAGAAGTTGTTTGTCACGGCTTTACTCATCAGGGTAATATATGTTGTTTTTATATATTTTTATTTTATAGAAATGACTGGGCGGCCTCATGCGTATCATGTTGGTGATGAACTGCTTTATCATACGTTGGCAGCCACATGGAAAGACTATGGTCTCGAGGCATTTGTTGATCAGTTGAGTGGTTATATTGTGTTCTCGGATACAGGGTATTGTTGGTGGTTGGGGGCTGAATACAGACTTCTTGGAACACATGTTTTGCCAGCACGATTCTTGAAGTGCTTTGCGGATGCTGTTACCTGTATGTTAGTTTATAATTTGGCTGAACGTAACTTTGGAGAGGAAGCAGGAAGGATTGCGGCAATCTTCTATATGCTGTTACCGAATGCATGGTATTATTGTGGTATCACTCTGAAGGAAACAGAAATGGTTTTTTTGCTCATGCTTTTCGTTGAGCGAAGTGATTTAGTCTTTCATTATCCTAGAGTCAAGTTTAAGGATCTCATCCTTCCAGGGCTGGTTGTTATCATTATTTTTATGTTTAGGACAGCATTGGCGGCGGTTATGCTTGGAGGAATGATGGCTGCTGTCGTTTTTAGTTCGGGTAAGCAATTGTTGTGGTGGAAAAAAGTAATTTATGGTGTCATTTTTGGAGTTTGTATGCTATTTGCCGTGGGTACTGAACTGATGGATGAAGCTCAGCAACTATGGTTAGGCAGAGGAGAAAACCAGGAAGTGGGTTACCAATGGAGAGCCGAAGTTAAAAATGGCAATTCCTTTGCCAAGTATGCCTCGGCTTCGGTGTTTGCACCTTTGATTTTCACCATCCCTTTTGCAACTATGGTGGAAATTGTGGGACAAGAAAACCAGATGATGTTGAATGGTGTTTGCTTTATCAAGAACATCATGTCGGGATTTACCATATTTGCGATGCTTATTTTGCTGTTTAGGGGGGATTGGAAAAGGCATGTGCTGCCGATTGCAGTAATGTGCGGCTATTTGGTGGTTTTGGTATTTAGCAATTTTGCACATTCAGAACGATTCCATTTTCCAGTATTGCCGTTGGAGATGATATTTGCTGCATACGGTGTTACCCAAATGACCAATCGGCATAAGTCATGGTATATGGTTTGGATTGTTGCCATGGGTGTTGCCAATGTCATTTGGGCACTGATTAAGCTGAGGGGAAGAGGCTTGGCATGAAAATACTTATTGTGGCTTCCTGCAATAAAGGTTGTTTTGCGCCATTCATTCTCGAACAGGCGGCGGCATTGGAAAAATACGGTTGTGAAATCGAGTGTTTCGGCTTGCAGGGCAAGGGCATTTGTGGTTATTTGAGGAACTTGTCTGCATTAAGAAGAAAAATCAAGGAGATGCAACCTGATGTGGTTCATGCCCATTATGGACTTTCGGGATTACTGGCTAATTTGCAGAGAAAAGTGCGAGTAGTAGTCACGTTTCACGGCTCCGATATTAACGAAAGAAAAGTGTTGCCGTTCTCGAAAATGGCGATGTGCTTGTCGGGATGGAACATTTTCGTTTCTAGAAAGACGTTGGACATTGCTCGGCCATCAAAAAGATATGCCTTGTTGCCTTGTGGGATTGATTTATCGGATTTGCAGTTGACAGGAAAGGTTGAAGCGAGGCAAAGAATGGCATTGGATCTTGATAAGAAATATGTTCTTTTTGCTGGTGCTTTTGACGATATAGTGAAAAATGCGCCATTGGCCAAAGAAGTGGTTGCGCTTTTGCAGGATGAAAATGTGGAATTGCTCGAATTAAAAGGTTATTCCCGCGATGAAGTCATATTATTGATGTGTGCTGTAGACGTTTTGCTGGTGACTTCGTTCACTGAAGGCTCCCCGCAAGTCGTTAAAGAGGCCTTGGCATGCGGGTGCCCAATTGTGAGTGTTGACGTAGGTGATGTGAGAGAAAGGATAGAAGGCGTTGAGGGATGTTTTGTTTCGACCACTCGGAACGGACAAGAATTGGCTGGATTATTACGCAATGCCTTGACTTTTGAAAGTAGAACGAAGGGCCGCGAAAAACTGATAACAGATAGATTGGATAACCAATGGGTTGCCCGGCAACTTGTCGGTATCTATGAAAAATTAGTAACAAGTGAGCATTGTTGAAGGTAACCATATTGACCCCAAGGCATGGGCGGATTTGGTGAGTCGTTCCCCCGTCGCTACATGGTTCCAGACGCATGAAGCGTATTCTTTTTTTGACGGCTTGTCGTTCCTCAAGGCCTTTGCTTATGCCGTTGAAGTGGAGGGACAACTGAAAGGCGTTATGGTGGGATATATTCAGAAAGATGGTGGAAAACTCAAACAGTTTTTTTCTCGTAGGGCCATTGTTCTTGGCGGGCCTTTGTTGGCTCATGATATTTCGGATGAAGAGTTGACGCTGTTACTTCATAGCGTGAAAGAACTAGTGAAAAAGAAAGCCATCTATCTTGAGACCCGTAATTTCAATGATTATAGCCGATGGCGTACGGTTTTTGAGGACTGTGGATGCCAATATGAGCCCCATTTGAATTTTCATATTAACACAGAATCGGTTGACATAGCCCAAGCAAATGTAGGAAAGCATAGGTGGAGATATATTCGTATTTCACTGCGAGATGGTGCAAGTTTGATAGAAACGCCTTCCTCTACTCAATTAAAGGCGTTTTATTCGATTTTGCGTGACCTCTATCGCACAAAGGTGAAAACTCCACTATTCCCAAACGAATTTTTTGATCAGCTTTCCAAACAGAATGGGGCAAAATTCTTTTTGGTGGAGTGTCAAAGTGTTGTGATTGGGGGGGCGGTATGTGTTTGTCTTGAGGGTAAAGCGGTTTACGAGTGGTTCGTGTGTGGTGATGAGGGTTTTCAAAAGGGGATTCGGCCTTCTTCTGTGGCGACATGGTTTGGCATTGATTATTCGGCTCGTAATGGATACCCCGTTTTTGATTTAATGGGGGCAGGAAAGCCAAATGAAGAATACGGGGTCCGTGATTTTAAGGCTGAATTCGGAGGGAAATTGGTTGAACACGGCCGATATGTTTTTGTCAGTAAACCTTTGCTGTATAGAGTTGGAAAATTGGGTGTGAAAATAATGAAAAAGTTATGAATATCCTGATAGATATCAATCATCCGGCGCATGTGCATCTTTTCCGCAATGTTTATTTTCTTTTGACCAAAAAAGGACACGAGGTGACGGTGGTGGTGAAGGAAATTCCATCTGCGATGAAATTGCTGGATTTATATGGCATACCATATACCAATATCGGCAAGAAGGATGATGCGTTGATGAAGAAAGGTTTGGACCAATTGGTGTATGACCAACGCTTGTTGAAGATTGTTCGTGAACATCACGTCGATGTTGGTGTGGGCTCGTCCATCAACATTGCGCATGTCAGCAAGTTGTGTAAAATGAAAAGTATTATTCTTGATGACGATGATGATGAAGTGGAGCCGCTGTTTGTCAAGTTTGGTCATCCGTTTGCCGATACGATTCTCAGCCCTGCGGGTACGCCACGAAAATCGAAGAAAACCATTTATGTTAATTCCTATCACGAATTAGCGTATCTGCATCCCAACCATTTCACTCCCGACCCAATGGTGCTGAAAGAGGCAGGCGTGGAAGAAGATGAGCCCTATTTCATTTTGAGATTCAATGCCTTTAAGGCTCATCATGACGTAGGAGTGGTCGGATTGACACTTGAAAATAAGCGGCGACTGGTTGATTACTTGAAAACCAAGGGCAAGGTGTTTATCACAACCGAAAGAGACATTGATGACGAATTCAAGCCATATCAGCTGAAAGTGTCACCTGAGAAAGCTCATTCTTTGATGTATTATGCCACGATTCTCGTCGGCGACAGCCAGACAATGACATCCGAGGCAGCTATTTTGGGAACCCCCGCCATTCGTTGCAATACATTTGTCGGAAGGCTCCATTGCATTGAGGAAAAAGAATATGAATATGGACTTACCTTTGGCTTCCGCCCCGAGCAGTCGGAAGCGATGTTTCAGAAGATTGAGAAACTGTTGTCCATGCCTAATCTAAAGGAAGAATGGCAAATTAGGAGACAGAAGATGCTCTCTGATAAAATTGATTATGCCCTCTTCCTGACTTGGTTTATTGAGAATTATCCCGAGAGTGAGAAAACCATGCAGGAAAACTCTGCTTATCAGTTTAGGTTCAAGTAATGGATTTTGATTGTGGATTTTACCCTGAAGAAATATACGGAACTACTTGGTGCGCTGAAAGATAAGAACTATAGGTTCATTACTTTTAAGCAGTATTGTTCAAGCAAGGAGGTCCTTTCGGATGATAGATTTGTCATTCTTCGCCATGATGTGGATTTGAAGGCGGAGAACTCTTTGGTGACAGCCCAAATAGAGCATTCTTTTGGCATCCAGGCCTCTTATTATTTCCGTGTGGTGAAGCAGAGTAACAAACCAAGAATCATCAAGGTCATCGCGGAGTTAGGCCATGAAATCGGTTACCATTACGAGGACATGGCGATTTGCGAAGGTGACGTTGAGAAGGCTATTGCTCATTTTGGGAAACAATTGGCGTATTTTCGCCAGTTTTATCCCGTGAAGACCATCTGCATGCATGGCGCGCCTCGCAGCAAGTTTGATAGCCGTGATTTATGGAAGCAATACGATTATCACAATTTTGGTGTCGTTGGGGAACCCTATTTTGATGTTGATTTTTCAAAAGTGTTTTATCTCACCGATACAGGTCGCTGTTGGGATGGCTTCAATGTGAGCCTTCGCGACAAAGTGCCTGTTTTTCAGGATAATTGGATAGAGCAGGGTTTGGTGTTTCATGGAACTGATGACATATTGAAAGCAATAGGAGAGGGAGCTTTCCCTACCCAAATGATGGTAACCACCCATCCGCAACGTTGGACTGATAACAAAACACGGTGGTTGTTGGAATTAGTCTTACAGTCGGCAAAAAATGTGGTAAAAAGTTTTATGGTATCTTGAAAATGAGAAATTGGTTTAATTCCATACAAACCGTCACCCATTTCCAAAATTATTTGTACTTTTGCACCCAAATAAAAATAAACAAGATCAAAACATTTACGTATGAGAACAAATAGAGTTTTTCTGTTATCCATTATGGCTTTGCTGGCAGTGATGACCTCATCGTGCGTCACTTATAAGGATGTTCGTTATTTACAGGACATGCCGAAAGAAGGTTTGCCCATCACAGAGAATCTGGAAGCTACTGTGGCACCATACGATGAATTGAGAATCTTTGTGCTTAGCAATACTGGTAAGGAAGATGAATTGTTGAAGCCTTTCAATGCATTGAGGAATATGTCGCAAACTGGTACTGGTGGAGGAACGCTTGGCTATTTGGTTGATGTAAATGGAAATATTGAGTTTCCCGTCTTGGGTGAGTTACACGTGGCAGGCTTGACGCGCTTGCAGCTTCAGGACACTATTGCAGCTCATTTACAAAGCAATGGTTATATCAAGGATCCTCTTGTGGTGGCACGATTCCTGAATTTCAGAGTCTATATGTTAACTAGTTCAGGAGGTAAAGTGCTTAACATTACAAATGAGCGTTGTACTTTTCTTGAGGCATTGGCTATGGCTGGAGGTATTGATTGGTATACGCGTCGCGACCGTATAGGTATAATGCGTGAGGTGGATGGTAAGCGAGTGGTGCATTATCTTGACCCGCGTTCCACAGCCATTTTCGATGATGATTTTTTCGTGCTTCAACAGAATGATATCATTTTCACAGAAGAGAGGTCGTGGAAGTTCTTTACCAATAATTTAAGTGTCGTTCTTTCGCTTGTTTCGACTTTGACTTCTGCATTGAGTATCTATACCCTGATTAGTTCATTTATAAAGAATCAGTAAATTATTGTAAATCGTTAGAGAAATGGCAACAGAGTTTGATAATAATAGCCAAAACAATGTGAACAAGAAGCCAGAGGGCTTCGAAACATTCTTTGATGACAGTGTCAATAGTGGTTTCAAGTTCAAGGATTTTGTGTTTCTTGTGCTACGCAATCTTCCTTGGTTCCTTATTTTCTCTCTGATAGGAGGCGTGATTGCTTTCTATAGGGTGAGAGGAGAGGATAGGATTTATGCTAGCAGGGCTTCAATGTTGATTAAGACTCAATCCAGTGGTGGCTCCGAATCGTTTCGTGGCTCATCGGCATTAAATGCTATTCAAGGAGCAGGACCAATTGTCAGTACCATCAACAACGAAATAATGGTCATGAAGTCGCAGACTATTATGGAGAACATGGTGCGGCGGTTAAACCTGAATACCATGTATTATTATACGACCAAGGTGTCAAAACGAAATACGGTCTTATATAAAGATGCTCCTGTTGAAGTGGTCTTTCCTGGTATGGATGAGCAAGCCAGGGCCTCATTCAGTGTGAAACCTGTCGATAATGAAAGGGTGAAATTGGATGGATTTGGGGGAAATGTTCCTGCCATGGTGGTAAACTTGAATGATACCGTGATATCACCAATTGGTAGGATAGTGGTGAAACCTACTTGGCGTTACAGGGACTTTATGAATATGTCCATCACAGTGACTCACGTCCCTCTTTCTGCGGTAGCGAACTCGTATCGAGGACGTGTTGCTATTTCAAGAGCTAGTGAAAAGAACTCTATCCTATACCTCTCATTGCGCGATACCTCGCCGCAGCGTGCCGCCGATGTATTGAACACATTGATGGAGGTTTACAATGTAGAATCCATCGCTGACCAGCAAAGGGTGTTGGATTATACTGAGAATTTTATCAATGACCGCATCGAATACCTAATGAACGACATTCATGATTATGAGCAAGTGTCGGTTAATTTCAAGCAGAGTCACAACATTATTGATACTAGGAGTTATGGCCAGGCTTATGTTGCGGCTAGTAATGCTTTGAGCGAAGAAGCGAAAAAGTTGGAATCCCAGGCGACCGTGGTGCGTTACCTGCTCAACTTCACAAGAAATAATACAGATGAGATGATCCCCGTTGGCTTGGTTGATATTTCAGGGGAGGCTGCTACCGTAATCAAGCGATATAATGACAATTTGGTGAAGATTGAGAAATATAAAGCTGACGGTACTCTCAATAACCCGATTGTCCAAGACCTTATGGATGAGCAGGTCAATCTTCATGCTAGTATTATCGCCCTTTTGGAAAATAATCTAGTGGGCTTGGAAGGCCGTCTTGAAGCTGCCACTCATGAACGCAATATCGCCAACTCGCAAATTCAGAGTGTCCCTGTGGCCCAACTTGAATTGAATGCCGTTGAACGTATGCAAGGTATCAAGGAGAGATTGTACTTGCAACTACTGACAAAACGTGAGGAATTGCTGATGACAAGTCCTCAACTTGAGGCTACTGGTAAGGTGATTGACTATGCCTATGCCAATCACACTCCCGTTGCTCCCAATGAGAGGAAGACCATTTTTATAGGTATATTGATAGGTCTTGCCGTTCCTGTGTTATTTTTGTTGCTCAAGAATATGTTGGATACCACCATCCACGATCGAGTTGACGTACAGAAGACATCCAATGTTCCGTTCTTGGGTGACGTGACCTTTGAGAAAGAAGTCAAGAGCCTCGGTATCCTGGTGCAAGAGAATGGTCGAGACTCACTTTCAGAATCATTCCGTCTTATCAGGTCGGGCTTGGAGTACATGAAAGACAGGAAAGAAGGCGCGCATGTAATCATGTTCACGTCCTTTATGGTGTCGTCGGGTAAAACGTTCATTTCTTCCAACTTGTCAATGAGTTTTGCTTTGGCGAAGAGGAAGACGGTGTTGGTCGACTTGGATATCCGTAAGGGATCTTTGTTCAAGGTGTTCGATGTAGGGACGCGAGCCGGTGTATCTACCTATCTCTCTGGTAAAATTGATAGCGTTGATGATATCATCCACTCCATTGATGGTTCACCTTATCTTGATGTCATCTTCTCTGGCCCTGTGCCGCCTAACCCTGCCGAGTTGTTGATGACCCAACGTCTTGATGACCTGATCGCAGAGCTTCGCAAGCGTTACGAGTATATCTTCTTGGATAACGTGCCTGTAGGTATGGTGGCCGACTCCGATATCGTGAAACGTGTGGCCGATACCACCATCATGGTGCTTCGTGCGGGTAAGACCGACAAGCGTTTGCTCTTCGATGTGGACAAGTTCTTTAGGGATGGAAAGTTCCCGAATCTCTGCGTCGTGCTTAATGGCGTTAGCAAGAAGAGACGTGGCTATGGCTACTATGGTTACGGCTACGGTTATGGTTACGGCTACGGTTACGGCTACGGTTATGGCTACGGTTACGGCTATGGTTATGGCTATGGCAATGAGGAAGAGAAGAAAAAGAAGAAATGGTATCACCGCTTCCTGCCTCATAAGCACAAGCATCATTACCATTCAACCGTGCGTATCGCGAGCAAGCTGCATGATGACGGCAAGGAATAAATGCACGAGGAAGGAAAGTTGTGATGTTTGGATTGTTTTCGAAAAAGTTACCCGAGGAGCTTTTCCGTGGTGCCGTTGATGTGCACTGCCATCTGCTGCCTGGTGTCGACGATGGTTTCCCTACGTTCGAGAAGTCTCTTCATGCGTTGAAAAAACTGGAAGAACGCGGCGTGGAGAAAATGGTGCTTACGCCTCATTTCATGAAAGATTACCCCGACAACAACCGTGAAAATATCACAGCCAAGTTTGAGGAGTTCAAGGCGGAAGCAGCAAAGGTGAGTAAGATAGAGTTGAGGCTCGGTGCCGAGTATATGTTGGATGCTTGTTTCATGGATCATTTCAAACAAGGTTTCCTGACCATCGATAAGGCAAAGGAGCATGTGCTTTGCGAAACGTCCTATCTGATGTATGAACGAAATATACCGGAGATGCTGTACGAGGTCATGAGCGCTGAATTACAGCCTGTTATCGCCCATCCCGAAAGGTATGAGTATGCGTCGAAGGAGAATTATGAGCGTTGGCGAGGCAGGCGTTATGAGTTTCAGCTGAATCTGCTTTCGTTGGGAGGTGCTTACGGACGCACAGCCTGTGCGAAAGCGCATTACCTACTCAAGGAGGGAATGTACGACTATGTGGGTTCCGATATGCATGGCTTGAGCAACTACCGCCGCTTCTTGCCTGAGATTCGTTTGAACAAGAAAGAGATGGAACAGTTAGAACGACTGATTGAAAACAACAAGAAATTGGTGGGTTGATATTGGTCATTCCGATAATGAAAAATCCCGATGGACGATTGCCCATCGGGATTTTTTTATTGTTGATGGTGCTGGTTATTTCAGTCCACGTGCTTTCAGATAAGGCTCGTAGTCAGGGTCTTGACCGCGGAACTTGCGGTATTGCACCATGCCTTCGTCGTTGCCGCACTCTTGCAGACAGTTCTTGCGGAACGAGGCCGCCAGCTCGGGATTAAAGAGGTCACCAGAGGTTTTGAAGTAGTTGAAGGCATCCTTGTCTAGAACCTCAGCCCATGTGTAGGCATAATAGCCAGCACTATAGCCACCGTTGAAAATGTGGGCGAAGTTGGTTGCACGGTAGCGGGGCAAAATCTCAGGCATCAGGCCGATGGCATCCATTTGTTGCTTTTCGAAAGCGTCCACGTCCATAGCCTTGATTTCTTCAACAGAGGTGATTTCGTGGAACTTCATGTCAAGGATGGAGGCGGCGATGAGTTCGGTGGTCATGAAGCCTTGGTTGAAGAGGGCGCTGTTCTCGATTTTTTCGATGAGGCTGTCGGGCATGACTTCGCCAGTTTGATAGTGTTTGGCATACATGCGGATAACCTCGGGCTCGGCGACCCAGTTCTCCATGATTTGCGAAGGCAGCTCCACATAGTCGTGGGGCACGTTGCCGCAGGTGCGGTCGTAGAGGCCATCGGAGAAGAAGGCATGCAGCGAGTGGCCAAACTCGTGCCACATGGTCTCGGTCTCGTCCCAGGTGAGCAGGGCAGGAGTGTCGCCCGAAGCGGGGGTGAAGTTCATGACCAAGGAGACGACGGGGTAAATCTTCTTGCCGTTGATGTCGTGGCCGCTCTCGCGGAAGCTAGTGCACCAAGCACCGCCGCTCTTCGACTCACGCGGATAGTAGTCTAAATAGAGGATGCCGAGGAAATCGCCGTTGGCTTCTTTTACTTCGTAGGTCTCTACGCCAGGATAGTAGACAGGCAAATTGGTGTTTTGCGTGAAGGTAATGCCGTACAACTTGTTGGCAGCCATAAACATGCCGTTGCGCACGTTGTCAACGGTAAGGTAAGGTTTGATATAGTTTTCGTCGAAATCGTATTTGGCTTTGCGGAGTTTCTCGGCGTAGTACCACCAGTCACAACCATAGATTCTGCTGGCTCTGTCTTCGGGTTTAACAATTTCTTCTTTTTCAAAGGTGTGTGACATATACTCTTTGTAGCGAATTTCCTGCATTTCGGCCAGTTCCTTTTTGGCCAGTTCCTGTGCGGGCTTAAAGATGTCGATGAGGAACTTGTCAACAGTTTTGGAGTCTTTTGCCATGTTGACAGCCAAAACATAGTCGGCATAGTTTTCATAGCCAAAGAGTTGTGCTTTCTTTAGCCTCAATTCCAGCATTTGCTTGATGAGGGCTTTGTTGTCGTACTCGTTGTTGTTGTCGCCGCGATTATAGTAGGCATCGTACATTTCCTTACGTAACTTGTAGTTGTCGGCAAATTGCAAAAATGGAATCAGACTGGGCTTCGAGAGTGTGAACACCCACTTGCCTTCCATACCGTCCTTCTTGGCTTGTTCGGCGGCAGCATCAATGCTGGTCTGGGGCAGACCCGCAAGGTCGGCTTCATTGTCAATGACGAGTTTGTAACCGCTGTTTTCTTTCAGCAAGTTGTTGCCAAATTGCAGGCTCAAAGTGGAGAGTTGCTCGTTGATTTTGCTCAATTCCTCTTGTTTGTCGGCGGGCAAGGCGGCACCGTTGCGTACGAAGTCCTGCTCGTATTTTTCCACCACACGGATTTGCTGGTCGTCCAAGCCCATTTCGTTGCGGTGCTGGTAGACATAGTCGATGCGCTCGAAGAGTTTCGGGTTCATCATGATGGCGTCGCTGTGCTTCGAGAGCATGGGCAACACCTCTTCGGCGATGGCAATCATTTCATCATTGGTGAGGCACTCATTGAGGTTGAAAAACACGTTGCTGACACGGTCCAAAATCGCCCCCGACTTGTCGAAAGGCAGGATGGTGTTTTGGAAAGTAGGCGTTTCTTCATTATTGACAATGGTCTCCACCTCGGCCTGTTGCTCGGCGATACCAGCCTCAAAAGCAGGAAGATAGTGCTCGTTCTTGATTTGGTCGAATGGCGGCACTTGGAAAGGCGTCGTATATTCGGTCAGGAAGGGATTCGGGGCCTCAGCCTCGGTTTTTTGTTCTGGCTTTGATGTGCACGAAGCCAAGGTGATGGCACTTAATGCGATCATTTTGATAAGCTTTTTAGTCATACTATTTGAGTTTTGATGTTTCTTTTGTCGCTGCAAAGATAAAAAATGTTGTTTTTTGCCAAAGCGAAAAGTAAAATCATTATTTTTGTAGTCGGAATTTTAGGCAAAATTTGAAACGACAATATGAGTTACATTTCCTGGGAAAAAAAGAAATTGGTCAATCTGGAGTTTACGCTCAACCGTGAAGTGTTGCGTTCCAACGCTTTAGGTGCGTTCCTCGCGACCACGGTGATTGGCTGTAATACAAGAAAATACCACGGCCTATTGGTGGTGCCACAGCCGCAGTTGGACAACAACAACCATGTGCTGCTGTCGAGCCTCGACGAGACCATCATCGAGAACAAGGAGGAGTTCCACCTTGGCGTTCACATGTACCCTGATGGCGTGTTTGCGCCGCGTGGCCACAAGTACATCCGTGACTTCACCGCTGACCCCATGCCGAAACTGACCTATCGCATTGGTAATGTGGTGCTTGACAAGGAGTTGATTTTCTCCTCTACCGAGGCGCGACTCTTTGTGCGTTACACCTTGCGTGAGTCAGCGGTGCCGATTACCTTGCGCGTGTTGCCTTTCCTGGCTTTCCGTAACGTCCACATGCTGACGCACGAGAACTATGAGGCCAGCCGTAAGGTGGAATTGGTGAAAAACGGTGCTTCGTGGCAGCTGTACAAGGACTATTCAAGGCTGTACCTGCAGTTCTCGAAGGCTGCGCAATACACCCATGTACCACATTGGTACTATAATATGCTCTACATTCGCGAGCAGGAACGTGGCTACGAAGCCGTTGAGGATCAGTTTGTTCCTGGTTTCTTTGAGTTGCAGATGAAGCAAGGTGACACGGTCATTCTATCAGTCAGCCTTGAGGAACAGAATCCTGCCGCCATCAAGCGGCAATGCGAGGCCGAGGTGAAGCACCTGTTGCCACAGACGAGTTATGAGGACTGTCTACTGAAGGCCGCCCAACAGTTCATCATCCATGACCAGAAAGGTACGCGCTTGTGGGCAGGCTTCCCGTGGTTCGGCTCATGCAGCCGCGACACTTTCCTTGCTTTGCCCGGCATTACCTTGGCGCAAGGCGACGAAAAGACTTTCAAGGACGCGTTGGATTATCTGATTGATCGGATGCAAGGCCCGTTCTTCCCGCACCGGTACTATCAGAAGAGCTTGTATTTCACGGCGGTAGATTCGCCGTTGTGGTTCTTCTACGTGTTGCAACTTTACGAAAAGATGCTCGGCAAGGAGAAGAAGGACATTTGGAAGAAATACAAGAAACCGATGACCACCATTTTGGAGAGTTTCATCGCGGGCACCGAATTCAATGTGCATACCTTGGATAACGGCTTGCTCTATGCCGGCAACCGCGACTTGGCTCTGACTTGGATGAACGTCTTCGCCCAAGGCAAGCCCTGGACACCGCGCACTGGCTTGGCGATTGAAGTCAATGCGTTGTGGTATAATGCTTTGAGATATGCCGTTGAACTCTTGAAAGTTGCTGAGCCGAAGAGCCCATTGCTGAACAAATGGCAGGCATTGGCTGACAAGGTGAAAGTCTCGTTTGCCAATACCTTTATTAATAAGGCCAACAACGGCTTCTACGATTATGTGAACAGCAACGAGAAAAACACGCAGGTGCGTCCTAATATGATGCTGGCCGCTGCCTTGCCATTCACCCCGATGAGCGACGAACAACAGAAACGCGCCTTCGATATTGCCCATTCTGAGTTGTTGACGGTCAGGGGAATACGTTCCTTGTCGCCCAACGATGAGGGCTACAAGGCGGTCACTATTGGCAACCACAGTGAGCGTGAGCGGGCTTACCACAATGGCACGGCCTTCCCGTGGCTGATAGCTTTCTACGCCGATTTGTCGGTGAAGCTGTTTGGGAAGTCATCGCTGCCGTATCTGGAAGACCTTTACAAAGGCTTTGAGGATGCCATCAAAGATAACGGAATTGGCACGATTTCAGAGATTTACGATGGAAACCCGCCACATGAGGCTCGTGGTTGCATCTCTCAGTCGACGAGCGTGGGTGCCTTGCTTTACCTGAAGTATTTGATTGACGAACTAAATAAGAAAGGAGGCTCAAAATGAGAGTCTTGATGTTTGGTTGGGAGTTTCCGCCCCATATTACTGGCGGCCTTGGAACGGCTTGTTTCGGCATGACCAAAGGTCTGGCCAAGAATGATGTAGAGGTTTTATTTGTGGTGCCTCGCGCCTATGGCGATGAAGACCAGACGAATATCCGTCTGCTCAATGCCAGCGATGTGACCATCGACATTGACCACGAGAAAGACCGCAGCTATTGGGAGCGTGTGCAATATATGGAGATTGGCTCCAACATCATTCCGTATGTCGGGCCAGAGGAGTTTACGAAGTTCATGGAAGACCGCCATGTGGTGGACAACTTCAATCGCACCAGCTCGGTGTTTGCGCGTAATTACCAGTTTTCGGGCAAATATGGCATGAACCTGATGGAAGAGGTGGCGCGTTACGCCTTGATTGGCTCATCGATAGCCACGAAATACGACTTCGACGTCATCCATGCTCACGACTGGCTGACCTATTCGGCGGGTATCGCGGCGAAGGAGACTACTGGCAAACCGTTGGTGGTGCACATGCATGCCACCGAGTTCGACCGCTCGGGCGAGAACATCAACAGAGATGTCTATGCCATTGAGCGCAGAGGCATGGAGGCCGCCGACCGTGTCATCACGGTGAGCAATCTGACAAGGAATATCGTTATCGAGAAATATGGCATCGACCCTGCCAAGGTCGTGACGGTACACAATGCCGTGGAGCCCAACGACAAGCCCAAGTCGCAGTACGAACGTAGCGGTCTGGATGCCAAGGTGGTGACCTTCCTCGGAAGAATCACCTACCAAAAAGGGCCGGCATACTTCATCGAGGCGGCCTATAAGATTCACCAAGTCGACCCAAGCATCCATTTCGTGATGGCGGGTACAGGCGACATGTTGGAAAAGATGATTCGCCGTGTGGCACAGCTCGGTATGGGCAGCCATTTCCATTTCACGGGTTTCCTTAAGGGCGAGGCCGTCGATCAGATGTTTGCCATGACCGATGTGTTCGTCATGCCTTCAATATCAGAACCTTTTGGTATTGTGCCTTTGGAGGCTATGCGCTTGAATGTGCCGGTAGTCATCAGCAAGCAGTCGGGTGTCTCCGAGGTCGTCAAGCATGCCTTGAAGGTCGACTTTTGGGACATCAACGGCTTGGCTGACGCTATTTACGGCCTCTGCCACTACGAAACTTTGGCCAACTGTTTCAAGGACCAAGGCAAGGATGAAGTTGATAGCCTCAAGTGGGAAGCCGCCGCGAAAAAGATTAAGGCGGTTTATGAGTCGGTGGTAGTTTAATATGTCATCACAATTTGTGATTACATTATGTAAATCAATAGCATAGGATATGTTTAATACATACAGAGATACACAGTTCAAACTCTATAATGAAGCATTCAAGTATTATGCTAAGCACCCCGAATGTCTCGTTGAGATTGAGCGTTTTGTGACCAACGAGATTTGCCATTTCATTGATTTGCATTTGCCTGAAATTAAACGTGATTATGACGAAGCATCCTATCTTCATCCATTTTGGAAGAATTACACCCCACTTGATAGGGGTAGGTCTCCTGTCGGTGACCAATATCCTTGGATTGAAGTAGGAGAACAAGTGTTTGGCAATAAGTTATCCAGATATTTTTCGGCGAATTTTGGCGTAAAGGATTCTGGGCTTCCCTCTGGATCTGATGATAGATGTATTATTTCAAGTGAACGTATTAAGCAGATTCTTGTGAAGACAGATTCTGTATGGGTATTTATTGACATTAAGTCTGCAGGACCGCGAGATAATTTTGAACATGCTGTGATGTCGCCTTATCAAGTTTCGGGTACTGGAGATTGGAAAAAGAAAGGAGACGGTATTACCAATAAGCCGATTGTCGCAAAGGGGAAGTTGGCTTCTCATGATTTTATGTGTTCGTTATCACCGATATATGTTTTAAGTGATTATACGATTGCACCTTTGGCAACTTTTGTCATCAAACCAGTTTATACCATGTTGCGCGAAGGCGAAGAAACGGTAGGGCAACCGCTTGAGAGAATCAAGGTGGCATGTGTCCCCAATGGAATTTTGTTGACACAGAATCCCAATTATTTGCAATCTTACCCTGGATTGTTCTTCCCAGGAAAAGATGATAAGAAAAAGGACTTGCGTAAGATTCGGGCAAGAGTCTCATTTGATGTTTTGAAAGAAATTGACGCATGGCGCGTTGTTGAAATTGATGTGTGATAATTATGCAAACGTTAGATATAAATACGGTTTATTGTGGCGATTCGCGAGAATTGATGAAACATATTGAGCCTGCGTCGGTGGCTTTGTCGTTCTGGTCACCGCCTTATTTCCTTGGGAAAGATTACGAGCAGGATAATACCTATGAGTCGTGGCAGGCATTATTAAAAGAGGTGATTGCGTTGCATTTTGATGTTCTGAAGCCTGGCGGATTTATGGTTATCAATATTGCTGATATTCTCGCTTTTCAGGACGAAAAGATGCCGAGAATAATGGGGATGAACCCCGCCAATAGGAAATGTGCGGTCACAAGAGAGATGATTCTGAGGGCTAAAATGGAACATCCTGAATATAATCGAGACCAACTTGCTGCCTTGTTGGATTGCAGCGAGCAAACAGTTGACCGTCGATTAAATGGAAATAATATTCGTGGCGGAAAGTATGCGGCTGGTACACACGTGAAACTTGTAGGTGGTAATTTGGAACAATATGCATACGATACGGGGCTTTTCCTTTATGATAAACGCATTTGGAAAAAAGACCCTGCTTGGGCCAATAGCAAGTGGACTACAAACACATTGAAAGCAGTAAGTGAGACCGAGGATTTGTATGTGTTTTGGAAACCAGGAGAGTATGTGGTAAATAGAGAACGTTTGTCGCCAGAGGAATGGCGCGACTGGGGTTATCGGCAAATATGGGAAATAGCGAGTGTTCGTTCTAATGATGTTCACCCTGCTATGTTCCCGATTGAGTTGGCGCAGAGGGTGATACGTCTTTATACGGACAAGGGCGATCTTGTTCTTGATCCATTCTTGGGTAGTGGGACAACCGCTTTGGCTGCTATCCGGACAGGAAGAAACTTTATCGGTATTGAAATGATGAAGAGGTATGCTGACCTTGCAGAGAAAAATGTAATGAACGAACAAGCAGTGTTATGTTTGGATTTGTTTTAAGATTGAATGTGAATAAATAATAAATCAATAACAATATGTGCAAATCAGTCTGTTTCTATTTCCAAGTGCATCAGCCCTATAGGCTCCGCACTTATCGTTTCTTCGAAATCGGGAAGAAACACTACTATTACGACGACTTCAACAACCGCATGGTGATGCGACGCGTGGCGGAAAAATGCTACCTGCCCATGAACGAGTTGTTGATGAAGCAAATCGAGAAATTCGGCGACAAGTTCAAGGTGGCCTTCTCCTTCTCGGGCATCGCCATCGAGCAGATGGAGCAGTATGCCCCCGATGTGCTGGAGAGTTTCCAGAAGTTGGTCGCGACAGGCCATGTGGAGGTTCTTTCTGAAACCTACGCCCACTCCTTGGCTTCGTTGAACAACCCTGACGAGTTCAAGCGTCAGGTGACGGCGCACAAACATAAGATGAAAGAGGTGTTTGGCGTTACGCCGAAGACCTTCCGCAACACCGAGCTCATCTACAGCGATGAAATCGGTGCGGCGGTGGCCGATATGGGCTACAACCTCATGCTCACCGAAGGCGCGAAGCACATCTTGGGCTGGAAGAGTCCCAACTACATGTATGCTAATGCTATCAACCCGAAGCTGAAGGTCTTGCTGCGCAACTTCAAGTTCAGCGACGAGATTGCTTTCCGCTTCGTGCAGGACGGTTTCCGTGCCGAGGACTTCGTCAATTGGCTGAATGCCTTGCCTGAAGAGGAAGAAGTGGTCAATATCTTTATGGATTATGAGACCTTTGGCGAGCATCAGTCGGCGGAAACGGGCATCTTTAACTTTATGGAGGCTTTGCCAGGGGCCATTCTCAAAGGCACCAAGTTCAAGTTTGCCACCCCGCAGGAGTTGGCGAAGAAATTGCAGCCCGTGAGCGCAGTCAACGTGCCGAATGTATTGTCATGGAGCGACGAGGAGCGTGACCTGACGGCCTGGCTCGGCAACCCGCTTCAGGACGATGCTTATAGAGCTTTGTATGACCTCTCGGCCAAGGTTCATCGTATTAAGGACGAGGAGTTGCAACAGGATTGGCTCGAACTCCAGACCTCTGACCATTTCTACTACATGTGCACGAAGTGGCTCTCCGACGGTGTGGTGCACAAGTATTTCAGCCCTTATGCCTCGCCGTATGATGCTTACATCAACTATATGAATGTGCTCACGGACTTTGCCGATAGGGTGAAGAATTTGTCGAAAAGAAATGTAAAACTTGTTGAAACCAAATAACTTATAGATTTTGATGAAAACCCCTGAATACCTTTTTGAAACCAGTTGGGAAGTGTGTAACATGGTGGGTGGCATCTACACGGTGCTGTCCACGAAGTCGAACACGATGCGCCAGTTGCTTGGCGACCATTACATTACTGTGGGTCCCGACGTGGTGAAGGAAGCGCATGAAACGCTTTATTTTGTTGAGGATAACGACCTCTTTCCCGAATGGCGTGAGCGGGCTTTGGCACAAGGCCTGAAGTTCCGCATCGGTCGCTGGAAAATCGAGAGCAATCCCATCGCCATTTTGGTGGACTATACCACTTTGTATCAGTCTAAAAATGAGATACTTGGCCATCTTTGGGAACAGTATGAACTGGACAGTATTCGCGGCCAGTGGGACTACATCGAGCCGGTGTTGTTCGGTTATGCCGCCGGTCAGGTGATTGAGAGTTTCTGCAACTTCTATTTGCAGCAAACCAGCAATATCGTCGCACATTTCCATGAGTGGATGACAGGCGCGGGTGTGCTGTACCTGAAAGAGCATTGCCCGCAGGTGGCTACAGCGTTCACCACCCACGCCACTTATCTTGGTCGTGCCATTTCGGGCAACGGACTGCCGCTGTACGACAACCTGAAGACCTACCTGCCTTCTGTGACGGCCATGCAGTTCAATATCGTCTCGCAGCAGTCGATGGAGCAGAAGGCCGCCAAAAATGCTGACGTTTTCACGACAGTGAGTGACATCACAGCGCAGGAGTGCGAGCAGTTCCTCTACCGCAAGCCTGATGTCATCACCATGAACGGTATCGACCATCCTTTGCGTAAAGACGTGGAGGCCTTTGCCGAGCTGCGGAAGACCTCGCGAGAAAAAATCCTTCATATTGCCGAGACTTTGTGTGGCGAGCCTATCGACCGCAACTGCCTGATGGTTATCAATAGTGGCCGCTATGAGTTCAAGAACAAAGGCATCGACCTGTATATCGAGGCTTTGCGTCGCTTGAACGAGGACAAAAACCTGCCACGTACTGTGGTGGGAGTGATTGCCGTACCGAGCAATATCGCAGGTCCGTCAAAGGACTTGCAGCACCGTTTAGATGGCACCAACGCCATCATGGGGCATACCGACTTCCCAGCCACGCACCATGTCTTTGAGTATGAGAACGATGCGATTTTGAATACCTTGCGCAATTCGGGACTGCAAAACGACGTCAACGATAAGGTGAAGGTGATGTTTGTGCCCGCTTACCTCAATGGCGACGATGGTATCTTCAATCTGACTTATTCGGAATTCCTCGCTGCCTTTGACTTCTCGGTATTCCCGTCGTATTATGAGCCTTGGGGCTACACCCCGCTTGAAAGTGTTTCCCTTGGCATCCCGACCTTGACTACCGATGTCTCTGGCTTTGGCAAGTTCGTGAACCAGAAATGCGATGGCAATGAGGCTGTTATCGTGGCACACCGTCAGGATGGCGACCCCAACCAAGTGATTGAAGACATCGTAGCAGCCATGCGTCATTTCTTGGGCATGACCGAGAAGGGTATGGCCAAGGTTTCGGAATCAGCCTTGAAGGTGGCCGAGAAGCTATTGTGGAAAGACCTGATTACCAGCTATGAAAAGGCTTGGGATGTGGCTCTCGAGAAGTCGGGAGGCCGTCATTATATGATGGAGCCGGTGCCTTACGCCGAGTTGCTGCATGAGGTGGTCTACCAGAAGAATGATGCCCCGAGCTGGAAGAAGGTGCTGGTGAAGCCCGTCTATTCGCCTGAAATGAAGAAACTTGAGGAACTCTCACGCAACATTTGGTGGTGCTGGAATGTGGATGCCATCGAGCTCTTTGAGTCCATCGACCAAGAGGCTTGGAAGGCTACGGAGCAGAACCCTGTCGCCTTGATGGAAGGTCTTTCCGTGGAGCAAATCGCTGACCTTGAGAACAATGAGGACTTTGTCGAGCGTTTGAACAAAGTCTATGACCAGTTCAAGGCTTATATGGAGCAGCCGACCCAACAGAAGGACCTCATCGCCTATTTCAGCATGGAATACGGTCTGATGAAGAGCCTCAAGATTTATTCGGGCGGTTTGGGCATCCTCGCCGGCGACTACATGAAGCAGGCCTCCGATTCCAACGCCAACATGGTGGGCATTGGCTTGCTGTATCGTTATGGCTACTTTGCCCAGGGAATCACCGTTTCAGGCGAACAACAAGCCGATTATATCCCGCAGAAATTCTCTCAACTGCCCTTGCAACCTGTTTACAACGACAAGGGCGAATGGGTCAAGGTGAGCATTGCCTTCCCTGGCCGTTCGGTCTATGCTAAGGCCTGGCGTGTCAACGTGGGTAGGGTAGGACTTTACCTTTTGGACACCGACATCGAAGAGAACTCGCCCGAGGACCGTGGCATTACCAGCCGACTCTATGGCGGCGACAGCGAGATGCGTATCAAACAGGAGATGTTCCTCGGCGTGGGCGGTATCCGCCTGCTCGAAGCTATGGGTATGAAACCCACGATTTACCACTGCAATGAAGGCCACGCTGCCTTCAGCGGTCTGGAGCGCCTGCGTGTCTATATCAACAAGCACAACCTCGACTTCGATGTCGCGCTGGAGTTGGTTAGGGCTTCCACCTTGTTCACTACGCACACGCCTGTGCCTGCGGGTCACGATGCGTTTGAAGAGCACTTGATTAGGACTTACATGCCGCACTATGCCAACCGCATGAATATCAGCTGGGAACGCTTCATGGGCTTGGGCCGTTTCAATCCCAACGACCCGAACGAGAAGTTCTCGATGAGCGTCTTGGCCACCAATTTGAGCCAAGAGGTGAACGGCGTGAGCAAGATTCACGGGCGCGTGTCGCGGGATATGTTCAAGTCCTTGTGGCCGGGCTATTTCGCCGAGGAAAACCACATCGGTTATGTCACCAACGGCGTGCATCTGCCCACTTGGAGCAACCGCCTGTGGCAACGCCTTTACAAGATTACTTTCGGTCCTGATTACCTTGACCATCAGTCGGATGTGAAGATGTGGAAGCAAATCAACGAGGTGCCAGATGCAGCGATTTGGGACATCAGAAAGCAGTTGAAGCACGATTTGATTGTCTATCTTGGCGAGAAAATCAAGGAGGACATGCGCCAACGCCACGAAAGTCCAAAACTGATTCTACAGACGGTCAATAACTTGAACGAGAACGCTTTAATCGTTGGTTTCGCTCGTCGTTTTGCCACTTACAAACGTGCCCATTTGCTGTTTGGCAATTTGGAACGCCTCTCGCAGTTGGTCAACGACCCGAAGCGCCCCGTCATTTTCCTCTTTGCAGGCAAGGCTCATCCTAACGATAAGGCAGGTCAAGACCTGATTAAGATGATTATCGAGATTTCGCGCAAGCCTGAATTTGTCGGTAAAATCTTGTTTATCAGTAATTACGACATGGAACTCGGTGCCCGCTTGACAAGTGGTGTCGATGTGTGGCTCAACACGCCTACACGTCCGCTTGAAGCTTCCGGCACCAGCGGCGAGAAGGCTGTCATGAACGGTGTACTCAACTTCTCCGTTTTGGACGGTTGGTGGGCCGAAGGCTACCGTGAAGGTGCCGGCTGGGCCATTCAGGAGAAACGCACCTATCAGGATCAGCGTTATCAGGACGAAATGGATGCTGAAACGATTTACAACACCCTTGAGAATGAGATCGTTCCGCTTTATTACGCCCGTAATGCGCAGGAAATCCCGACGGGTTGGGTGGCTGCCATGAAGAAGTGCCTCAATGAGATTTCGCCGCGCTTCACGATGAAACGCATGATGGACGACTACTTCGAGCAGTATTACAACAAACTGATTGAGCGGACCAACTGGATGCGGGCTAACCGTTACCAGAAGGCTTTCGAAATCAATGCGTGGAAGAACCGTGTGCGCAACAATTGGGACAAGATTGAGGTGAAGTCGCTGATTTTGCCTGACACCAACGTGCGTCCGCTGACCTTCGGCGAACAATTTATTGCTGAAATCACCTTACTCACGCCCGACCTTGAGCCTGGTGACTTGGCCATCGAATTGCTGCTTGGCAGCAAGAATAGTGATGTGGTGGATGAAATTAACGCTGTGGAGCCGATGAAGCTCGTCGATTCGGGCGACGGCTGGGTGAAGTATTACATTAAGGTGCCGATTACCCGCGCTGGTGTGTACAACTATACCTTCCGCGTCTATCCGACGAATAAGATGCTGCCGCACCGTCAGGACTTCCCATTAGTGAAGTGGATTTAATCAAAACGAAAGAGGCGGCCTTCGGGTCGCCTCTTTCAGTTTTTGGATTGCTTCGATAAAGATTACTTCAGCGGTGAAGGCGTGTGGTACTCACGAGCGCCAAGCTCCTTGTCGAGCATAATCATGCCACCGATATGGTCGCCAATCATCTTGCAGTGGTTGACGAGATCGCGGGCATTTTCTTCTTCTTCCACTTGTTCGTCGATGAACCAAGCGAGGAAGTTGGCAGCGGCGCGGTCTTTGTCCTCGTCGGCGATGTCGCAGAGGTTGTTGATCATGGCGGTCACTTTCTTTTCGTGCTCAAGGGTGTCCTCAAAGGCGGCCAAAACGGTCTTCCATTCGGTCTGCACCTTGGCGATGGGGGCGAGGATGACCTTGGCATCCTGGCTGTGCATGTAGTTGATCATGATGGCGGCATGAGCCTGTTCCTCAAGGAACTGCACCTTGAACCAGTGGGCGATGCCTTTGTAACCTTTGGCGTAGATGTCTTGCGACATGCTCAAATAAAGGTATGCCGACCACATTTCGGCGTTGATTTGGTCGTTGATGGCCTTGGCTAATTTCTTGCTAATCATTTTTTTAGTTGTTTAGTTGTTCAGTTTTTAGTTGTTCAGTTTCACTTTATGTCATTGCGAGCGAAGCGTGGCAATCTAGAGATTATGCTTTTGCCTGGATTGCTTCGTCGTTCCTCCTCGCAATGACGCGAAGCGTGTCATACATTATCCAAAATAGCGTTTATACAAACCTTCAAAGCCTTTGCCGTGGCGGGCTTCGTCTTTGGCCATCTCGTGGACGGTGTCGTGGATGGCGTCGAGGTTGCGCTCCTTGGCCACGCGGGCGATGCGCATCTTGTCTTCGCAGGCGCCACATTCGGCAATCATGCGCTTGTAGACGTTGGTCTTGGTGTCCCACACCACGTCGCCGAGCAATTCGGCAAACCTGGCGCAATGGTCGGCCTCTTCAAAAGCGTAGCGCCTGAAAGCCTCGGCAATCTCTGGATAGCCCTCGCGGTCGGCTTGGCGGCTCATAGCCAGATACATGCCGACTTCTGTGGCTTCGGCCATATAGTGCGCGTTCAGGTCCTTGATCATGTCCTCGCCGGTCCCTTTGGCGATACCGAGGACGTGTTCGGTGACAAAATTCAGGGCAGCGCTCTCGTCAACGACCTTCCATTCGACGATTTGTTTGCATTGGGGGCAGCGTTCGGGGGCTTCCTCTCCTTCGTGTACGTACCCGCAGATGGGGCAGATGAATTTTTTCTTCATAGATGTTAGTTTTGAGTTAGTTGCAAAATTGAATATCTAACGCAAAAATAGGCATTTTTCGTTTATCGTCAAGTGTTTTGAGGAAAAATTACTACCTTTGCAATCCGTTTACATACGATATACCATTATGCTGAACAGAAGATTTTTGAGAGTCAAGGTGTTGCAGAACCTCTACGCCTACCATCAGACGCAGGAAACCAACCTCTCGCAGGCCGAGCGGCAGTTGCTCAAGGACATTGACGGCCTTTACGAACTTTTCATTTACCAACTTTCGTTTTGGGTGGAGGTGAAGCGTTTCGCCGAACAGCGCATTGAGGAAAACCGCCACAAGATTTTCCCGACCGAGGAAGACCTGAATCCCAACCTGAAGTTTGTCAACAATCGGATTCTCAATGTCTTGGACAACAACAAGCATCTGCAACAGATTGAAGAAAGCTACAAAATCAACTGGGGCAACGACCGCGACGACTTCATTCGCGCTTTTTATGGTCGCTTGCAAGAATATCCTGAATATCAGGAGTATATGAACAACGGAAAGGATAGCTTTGAGGATGATAGGAAGTTCCTCGTTTCCATCATCGACAAGTATATGGCCGAAGACGATTTCCTTTATGACTACTTTGCCGACCGCAAGTTGGGCTTTAATAGCGACTACCAGATTGGGCTTTACCTATTGTGGAAGTTCATCAGCGAGATGCGTCCCAGCTTCAACGAGGACTCGAAGATGCCGCCTGTGTATGCCACCGAGAACCGCGAAGTGAACGATGACAAGGAGTTTGCCGTCAACCTGTTCCGCAAGACCATTCTGCACCGCGAGGAGTTCAAGGAATTGGTGGAGGCCAATGCTGCCAACTGGGATTACGGTCGCCTTGCTTTGATGGACAAAATATTGATTTTCATGGCTTTGACAGAGTTTGTCGAGTTCCATAGCATTCCCGTCAAGGTGACCATCAATGAGTATGTGGAGATTTCCAAGTTCTACAGCACGGCCGAGAGTCGTCGTTTCGTGAACGGTATGCTTGACAAGATTGCCAAACAGTTGACCGAAAGTGGAAAGTTGGTCAAAACTGGCTTGGGATTAGTCGACAAATAATCAGAAATACAATAATTTGGCTGCTGTGCCGTTATCCATTAAACCCTGAACTATGAAGCGAATAATTACCATAATCACCTGTGCCATAATGGTTTTCGTTGGCACCAAAGGCTATTCGCAGGTTAACAACGGCCTTTATCGCGCCTTGACCAATGCCCAATCGGCACGAGTGGCAGCCTTGGGCGACATGGTGCTGCCCATGCACGATGGCGACTTGCAAACCGTACTCTTCAATCCGTCAAGCATTTGTCCGAGCATGAACAACCAGATTTCGCTGTCGTACGTCGGCGATTTCAAGTTGGGCACGCACTACGGCATTGCCCAGTACAGCCACACTTTCGACAAGATTGGCAGTTTTGCGGCGACGGTGCAATACAACAATTACGGCACGATGCAATACACGTCTGAAAGTGCCACCACCGATGGCAGCACGTTCAATGTGTCGGACTATGCCGTTGTCGTAGGCTGGGGCCGCGAACTGACTGACAAATGGAGCATTGGCGCTAATTTGAAATATGTGGGTGTGCAGTATGAATCAGGTCGTGCGGGTGCTTTGGGTGTTGATGTGGCCGCTACCTATTGGTCCTATTCCAACTGGGCTTTCACCCTTGCGGGTCGCAACATCGGCCGTCAGCTTTTCATCGTCAACATGCAAAATGATGAGAAATGGCTCCCGTTCACCCTTGATTTCACGGCCTCCAAGAAATTGAACCACCTGCCGTTGACTATCATCTTGGGTTACAGGGATATACTGCATTGGAACAAGATCTACGACGACCCACTGCACCTGTATGATACTTACGATCCCATTACGGGTGATTACACGACTCCTTCGAAAACGTCGCAATTCTTCACTAATCTGGGATGCCACTTTGTCATCGGTGGTGAACTTGAGATTGGCAAGAACCTGTTGCTTCGCGTTTCCTACAACTATGCCGACCATCATAACATGGACGTGCCACAGAAACGTACTTTGGTGGGCTTGTCGGCTGGCTTTGGCGTGAGAATCAAGGCGTTCCAAATCGATTATGCCTATTCGCGCAGCAATATCGTCGGCTCGCCGCATTTCCTGTCGCTCCGCCTGGATTTGAGCAAGTTCTGACCATGTATCTCCACGAACTGAAACTGGCGAATTTCAAGAACTGCGAAACGGCCGACCTGCTGCTTTCGGAGAACGTCAATTGTTTCGTGGGCCTCAATGGAGCCGGAAAGACCAATATCCTCGACTCGATTTATTACCTCTCGTTCTGCAAGAGTTTTTTCGGCGCGACCGATAAGCTGAACATCCGCCACGACCAGGATTTCTTTGCCATTCACGGTACCTATTGCCATCCCGACAAGGACGATGAACTGGTGTCGTGTGTGCAGAAACGTGACGCAAAGAAGTCGTTCCGTTTTAACAAAAAGGAGTACGACCGACTTTCCGACCACATCGGCAAGTTTCCTTTGGTGATGATTTCGCCTTACGACCGCGACCTCATCAACGAGGGCAGCGACCTCCGCCGCAAGTTCATTGACGGCGTGATTTCGCAGTTCGACCCCTTGTATCTCAACGCTTTGCTGAAATACAATCGAGCCTTGCTGCAACGCAATATGCAGCTGAAACAGTTTGCCGAAAGCCGCACTTTCGACCGCGATTTGCTTCGTCTTTGGGAAGACCAACTATCGCAACACGCCGATGACATTCACGCCAAACGCCGTCAGTTTTTGGAGGACTTTTTGCCCATCTTCCAGCATTACTACGAAATCGTTTCGGGCGGTACGGAGAAGGTCAACGTTAACTATCAGTCGCGCTTGGATGAGAAGCCGTTGTACGAGCTTTTGGAAGAAAGTTTGATGCAAGACCGCTATTCAGGCTATACCAATGTCGGCATCCACAAGGATGACCTTGACTTCACCCTTGATGGCCATCCGCTGAAGAAGTTTGGTTCGCAGGGACAGCAAAAATCGTTTGTGGTTTCGATTCGCTTGGCGCAGTTTGAGTTCAACTACCAGAAAATTGGCTACAAGCCTATCCTGTTGCTTGATGACATCTTCGACAAGTTGGACGACCAGCGCGTGATGAAACTCGTCCGCTTGGTCGGAGATGACCATTTTGGTCAGGTGTTTATTACTGATACACAGCGGAATAGGATAGAGCAACTGTTTGAGAACACCGACATAGACCACAAGATTTTCGAGGTCGAGAAAGGTCAGGTTAGGGAGATAGGAGGCGGCGATGGTTTACTTTGACGTGCGCACGGTAGGGGAACTTGTCCGCGAGTTTTATGAGTTGCACAAAGGTCCCGATTATGTCGATGAATTAAAGGTCATCAACTCCTGGAAGAAGGTAGTTGGCCCATTTATCGCTTCCCACACCATTGACCTTGCCATCCGCAACCATGTGTTGTATGTCCGCGTTGACAGTGATGCCTTGCGCAGTGAGTTGAGCTATTCCAAATCCTTGTTGCTCAAGAATTTGAATGAGACGGTAGGGAAGGAAGTGATTTCGGAGATAGTGTTGAATTAAAGTTGTCATGAATGCTTAAGGTAGTCAAATTGGCCGCATCAATAGAAAAAGTATTTGATTCGGCCAAATAAGTACCCCTTTATTTGGCCGAATAATGGTAAAAATGATCGTATTCGGCCAGTTTGAGTGGGTGATTGTGGTGTGGGATTGAAGATTATTGATGATTATATGCCTATTTCTTGCAAGCGTTTCTCAATATGCGCAAAGATTTTAAGTCGCTTGCAATAGGGTTGGGGAGACTACACAAGTGGCAAACTCACAAATAAAACCTGATTCCCGCTTTAATGTTGAATCGCTGCAAGCCTTCCTTAGAGTTGCCCAAGTCGATGACCTCCTTGTTAATGCCGTCGTCGTAAGTCACCTTCGACAAAGCCCCGATGTAATACGAGGCCTCCGCACCAATGGCGATATGCTGCGTAATCCTGTAATCGTAGCCGAAACCAAGGCCCAACCCCAGGGTCTGTCCCGATAAAGTGTACTTGTAGCCAAACTCTTCGGCACTATCCTTATAGCCCAAATATCCGGCAAGGCCTTCAAGGCACAACATGTGCTTGCCATTATGAGATGAGGCTGACAATGCGCCGATCGACATACCTATAAAAGTGATGGTATGGATGTCGCTTACCGTCCCTTCGTAATAATTGCCCTCATCATCGTATGTATAGGCATAGGTCGCATTGCTACTCGAGAATTGGTCAAAATGCAAGCCCAACATGAATCCGTTTTTGACATTGAATCGTATGCTGGCACCATAGTCAGGACCTTGCATCAGCTTTTTCAGATAGTCCTTGTAATCGCCCGAAATGTCGTTGGAGAATTTTGCCGTTCTAAAGGCATACCCGCCGTTCAACGCGATTTGCACATGATACTCTTTCTTGTTGCGCTCGGCTTTCCGGTTGGCCAGCTCCACGGGGTCATCTATATAATAGTGAGGGATATCTGTCAGAGGCAGACTGGTGAGCCTTCTGATGCCGTTGCGTTCATAGAGGAAAGTGATGGATTTGTCGGTTTTGTCGGTAATAAGACAAGGAATCGTGTCACCTTCTTTCATGACGACATAATCGTGGAAGTTTTCTTTTGCCACTTCCGACAGGGCGATGGGTTCAATATCGTCGCTGATGTTCAGCATATACGCCGTAATCTGGTGGCAGTTGCTGCCGTTTTGTCCTGGATAGCTATGCTGTACAATCTCGATACCGTTGCCGCCAGCGGCCCGCACCTCTTGTTTGGCGGTTTCAAGAACGGTCTCCCAGTCGCAATGGGTGGTAAAGCCTCCGTCCAACACGGACACGTTTCCGATGACCTCCGCGTTTTCGGGGACGACATCGCCAATGCCGTACACCGCCACTTCTGTCTCGTTGCTGACGGGATGCATTTCCTTGATGATGTGCTTGTGCACTTTCGGCGAGCAGGAGCACAAGTATACTGCTGCCAGCGTCATTGCGAATAATGCTAATCTTTTCATTGTTGTAATTGTTAGTTATTGTGATGATCTGTTTGTGTTCGTTGATTGCTGCAAAGGTATATAATAAAATTCTATGTTTTTGACCAGTAAAATGGCTTGTCCCTATGATTTTTTCAATTCATTATTGGTTATCAATTTATTAAGCAAAACCTGCATCCGATTTTGTCCCTATTATTTTCCGAAATATGACTCATTTTTGCTCATGGTTTGATTCGTTTTTGGCCTTTTTCTCCACCCACAAGCAATAAAGAAAGGCGCTCACCTTTCGTTTGATTGCTTATCCAAACTGGAGGCTCGGCAAAGCCCTAAACACAGATAAGCACGAAATAGTTCACGCCTAAAACGCGAACTTTCCGCCAACTTATTCTCGTGTTTATGAAATTTTGCCGGTTTCCAGTCAGAGAACAAGAGCGTAAAGCCCTGAATTATACTATGTTAATTATCTATCAATCAATTGTCTTTCGTTTATTCTTCAATTATCTGTTTCGCCCATTTAGGCATTTCTTCTACATATTGTTTCGCGATTTTGCCGTCAGAGAAGCGTAGAAGCAATTTGGCTTCCGCGTCTTCTATTGAGTTGTCGTACAGATAAGTACGGTCGACTTTAGTGGCAATAAACTTGCAGTTCAGAACTGACTTTTGGTAACGCGAGATGATCTTTGTAATTGGCACATCGTGCCCACCTTTTATTACTCGTTGCGCAATGCGTGAGGCATTGATGGTAGGGGACTCGGTGCATACAAAGAATAATCTGACGAAGAAACCTGCTTTTTTTGCTCTTTCTATAAAGTCAATTTTGTCGTCGGCGGATAAAACCGTCTCGAAAATCAGGCTTTTCCTTCCCGCAAGGCTTTGTTCTCTCCATTCTTGGCAATATATCACGGCTTTACGGATGGCTTCGGGTGAGTTCCAATCACCGAAACGCTCTTGTGCCACAAGGTCAGGATTAATGTACACGGCGTTTTCCATCCATTCGTGATGAAGGATTTTGCTGGTCACGGAAGTCTTTCCGCTACCATTGGGACCTGCAATGACAATCAAAACTGGCTTATGGACCAAGGCGTTCATGATGCGGCACCGTATTTTTGTTGGTACATCTCCTTGATTTCCATGAAATAGCGGTTCATAGCCTCTTCATTGGTCTGACGCGCTTCCTCCGCCACTTCCCGCATGATATACGCCAACATTTCGTCCGTCGGTTCCTCCAACGAAGTCAAGCGGTAGGCGTTGATTTCCTTTTCTGACATGGCTCTCAATCGTTTTAACTTTGCAAAATTACAACTTTTCCCATTCACCGCCCGCAAATCCCTTTGAAATCGCAATTTCGGCATTTCTTTTCGTCTTCGGTTTGCACGAAAGGCACTTCTGTGTCAAGCATTTCGGCTACGACAGCCTTTAGCATGGCTTCCATATCGGCGATGAAGGTGTCGTCATCCAAGAAGGGTAGGGCGTCGTCATTCTTGGTGGGCTTGGCTTGGGTGAGACCAAACTCGATGGTTTTTCCGTAACGCAAACCATGGATGGCAGCAATCACCTGAATTGGCGCAATATCTTGGTTCTCTTTGAGATACATGTACTTGTAAAGCAACAGCTGTACCGCTTTTTCGGGAATCAGTTTCAGGAAGTCCAAGTCAGTTTCGTTTTGGTGCCTGACGGGAATCTTCAGGTCGGACAGCTCCACGTGGCCCGTCTTGTAGTCGATGACGCGAATGAGGTTGCCGCAACGGTCAATGCGGTCGGTGCGGCCAGCAAACTTGGCCTCTCCGAAAGGTGTCGGCAAAGTGGCTGTCAGGTCGCTTTCAAGGGCGAGGACGATTAAGGTTCTGTCTTTGAGTTGCTTGGAGGTGTATTTCAAGTAATTCTCCAACTGCTGCCTGATGGTGATTTTGTTGAGGTAGTTGAACCCGACATCGGGGAAGCCGCTCGGCAGATTCTTCTCAACCGATTGGGCGAGTTTGGTCTCCCATTGCGGCATGATAACCTTATCAAAGAGTTCTTTGTCAATGACTTGCGGCTTGCCGTCTTGGGGAAGATAGTCCTTGAAAAGCAACTCAAGCGTGTCGTGCGTGATGGAGCCGACCACATTCGCCCCGACTTCCTCCTCCAGGCTGTTGTCCTCAATCTGCTCAACGTATTTTAGGTAGTATTTCAGCGGACAGGCCAGGTAAGTGGACAGTGCAGACGGCGACAGGCCTTTCTCTTGGAGTAAGTAGTGAAGTCTGTCCAAGGCATTGTTTTTCAGTGCATAAGCGGGCTTGCACTCTGCCGATGATTGTGTGTCGCAGTGGAAAGCCTCCTCCGTGATGTGGATGTTGGCGCAACGCGACAATTCATGCTTGATCTGCAGGATGTAACGGCTGGGTTCGCCGCCTGATAGCTCGCCCAAGTTGTTGTAATAGAGGTAGATGTCTTTTCCGTTTTGGAGCAGGCGATAGAAGTGGTAGGCAAAGACAGCTTGTTTTTCGGCGTATCCAGGTAGGCCACATTCCTGCTTGATGAAATGCGGGATGAAACTGCCTTGCGACTTATCAGTAGGCAAGATGCCTTCGTTGACGCTCAACACATGCAGCCGCTCGAAGTCGATGTTACGGGTTTCGAGCAAACCCATGATTTGCAGTCCGTTGGTGCTGCTGCTGCTGAGTTTGATGGAAGTGTTGACGGTCAACAACCTGAACAGGATTTCAAGGTCGTTGATGTCGCGCACGTAGCCGTGGTTTCGCTCCGCGACTTGTGCGATACGGCTGATGCTCTTTCCAACGGCGCTCACTTGGTTGAGCAAAAACAGCAGTCGCTCCTTCCTTTCGTCTGACTGTATCTTGTTGGCTATGAACTGTAAAAGTCGGATGACCTGCTGTAAGACGGTCTGCGGCGTTGGGTTAGGTTCATCGTTGAGCATTAGCCGCAAAAAGGTTTGTAAGTCTTTGCTATCATTCAGGGAATCAATGTCTTGTGCTTCAAAGATGAATTTACCGCTTTTCACAGCCTCGGCTTTCCAATGGTCGAAGACGGCGAGTTCTTGTTTTGTGAACACAATCTTCACCAGTTCGCTGTCCATGGCTTGCAGCACGGGCCAGAGATACCAGCCTTCCAAGGTACGTTCGGTGCCATTTTCGGTGATGGTGCGCACCATCTTGTTTCTATGATGCAGCTTGAAGTAATTGGAAACCAGTTGGTTGACGGGCGTTTTTTTGATGGGGTAGCCCATGGAAACCTTGATGTCCGTATAGGTTTCAGTGTCGGGGATGGCGTTCAGAATAGGGATAAGCAGGTTTTCGTCGGCGAGAATGATGGCCGTGTTTTTCTCCTGATAGGCTTGTAGGTTTGATTGTAAGGCTTTGGTTTGCAGTACGTTGCCGCTGCCGCTGGTGATATGGATGTGTTTCTCTTCTTGACAGAGTTTGTCGGAGATGCTGTTTTTCATCCAGTCGGGGTGCTTGGCGAGGTAGCGGCGGGCGAAGAGTCCTGCCTCGTTGTTGGCATCGTCGATGTAGTAGCGGTCGTAGTCGAAAATGACTTCCGCCTTGCCCATTTTCACCAACTTGTCAATGATGCGCTCCTCGGTGGTGGTCAGGGCGTTGAAACCAGCGAAGATGATGCTGCTCTCACCGATTTTTTCAGATAGTTCCTCGTCGGAGAGATGCGCCAAGTACTTGGTAATCATGCCGTAATAGCCTTGGTTCTTGGCGGTTAGCCTTTCGCGCAGGCGGACGTAATAGTCGTAGAGAGAAGTGAAAAAATTGAGGTATTTCAGTTCCTTTTCCTTGCTTCGGGCTTCGTCGAAGTTCCATATTTCCAGTTTCTTGTTCTCCACCACATAGCGGAACAGGTGCATGGCATCGGTATCGTATTGGTCGATTTCGTCGAAATCCTTGGCCATCTGTGCCGCCTGACTGCCGAACACACTGAGTTCGCTGTTTTGTTCCTTGTGCAGCTCCGCGTCAACGTCGATGAGCTCAAACAACAGGTCGATGTTGTCGGCGAGCGTCATGCCACTCCATTGCGTGACGGCCTCTTCGATGGACAGCATTTGCGGAGGCCAAAGGGCCTGTTGCCCGTTCTCCTTGATGGCGTTGCGCAGGTAGAAAGCGGCGCGTTTGTTTGGGAACACCACCGTAAGTTCCTGACGGGCAAGGTCGTAATGACTCTTGATGTGGTTGGCAATGCGTTGTATGAAGCTCGTTTGGCCCATAGATTCACTCGAATTTTGAAGGCATGTCATACCGAGCCTGCAAGGTGAGCGTATCTGTGCCTTCAAAATCCTCGGAATGACATGGGCGGGTTATGAGAAAAGATTCAGCGGCTTGTATTTGTTCGGGTTTGCCGAGGTCGAACCAATAGCTTGGTTGGATGGGCTTGGAGATGATGCGGTTCTGTCTTGCCAATTTCAGGTATAAGTCGATGACACTCTGTGGCTTGACTTCAAAATCGGCAAATAAGTCGCTGCGGAAGAAATGCAGCCCGCTGAAGGCCATTTCTTGGTACTTGCCGAAACTGTCATAGACCCACTTGAAACTGCCGTCGGCCTTGTTGCGCCAGCCAATCAGTTGGTCTTCAGTATCAAACAATAGTTTTCTATTGGTCTCGCGATCTTGCGTTAGCAGCCAGGCATCATCATACGAAGCCACAAATTCCTGGCTTAACTCATAGAGGTTCACATCGCTGATAATGTCCACATTATGCACCAAAACAGCATTGGACTTGTTGAAGAGGGGAGAGGCTTTGACGATGCCGCCACCCGTGTCCATCAGCAGGTCGCGCTCGTCGGAGATTTGAATTTCAGCATTGAAATGATGCTTTTCGACGAAGTCGATTATTTGCTCACCGAAATGGTGTACGTTGATAACGATATGATGGAAGCTGTTGGCAATCAGGTTCTCAATGCAATGCTGCAACAACGGTTTGCCGTTGAGCGGAACCAAAGCTTTGGGCTTATCTTGCGTCAAGGCTTGGAGGCGGGTGCCGAGGCCGGCAGCCAGAATCATCGCTGTGGTGTCATGTGTTATCATGCGTTGTGCTCCTCCTTGATTTTGCGTTCGATGTGGTTCAGTATCAGGTGGATGTCGGGATAAGTCGTTTTGAGCCATTCATAGATGGTTTGGGCAAAGAAGACGGAACGGTGCTGGCCGCCTGTGCAGCCAAAGGACACCATCAGGTTGTTGAAATGGCGTTCACGGTAGTTGTCGACGCTTTGTCCGATGATGGCTTTCACGTGGTCGAGGAAAATGTGGACAGGCGGTTTGGCCATCAGATAGTCAATGACCTCCCAGTCGCGACCGGTCTTGGTCTTGAATTCAGGCTCGCGACCCGGATTGGGCAGGGCACGACAGTCGAAGACGAAGCCGCCGCCGTTGCCGCTGAAGTCGTTGGGATAGCCTTTTTTGAACGAGAAACTATTCACCGTGACGGTGAGTTTAGAGTTGAGAGTTGAGAGTTGAGAGTCAGTTGGGTAGTTGAGAGTTGAGAGTTGGAAGATGACTTTTTGGAGTTCGGGGTAGTCGTTTAAGGGGTGACTTTCATTCCAGGTCTTCAATTCTTTCAGGGCGTAGGGGATGCTCTCGATGAAATGCGACTTCTTTTGGATAAGGCCTCTGAAGCCGTATGCACCAAGGACTTGGAGTAGCCTCAAATACACGAAATAAGGCTGGTAAAGGTCAAATTTGACATCCTCAGGATTAACGAATTGCTTCAGTTCTTCCTTATAGTATTGGATAAGCTCATCGCGGACGGCCTGCGGGATCTGTGCCTTAACTTGATAGAGGAGTGAGACTACGTCATAGTTCAACGGGCCCTTGCGTCCGCCTTGGAAGTCGATGAAATACAGTTCGCTGTCCTTCACCATGATGTTGCGCGACTGGAAGTCGCGGTACATGAAGAAGTCGCAAGGCGCTTGGCTGACGAAGTCGGCGAAAGCTTCGAAGTCCTTACCCAAGCGCGTCTCGTTGAAGTCGATTTCCTCGTGTGGCTTGACGAAGTAGTATTTGAAATAGTTCAAATCATCAAGAATGGCCTGACGGTCAAAGCGCTCGGTGGGGTAGGCCTTGCTATAGTCCAAACCCTTATGGCCCAGCACTTGCAATTTGACCAAATGCTTCAAGGCTTGTTTGAAAAGTTGGATTATATTCTCACTATAAGCGGTCCCTGAGACGGTCCCTGAGCTTGTCGAAGGGGTCGAAGGGCCGGCTGCTACCAGTGACCTCTGCACATGTGCAAATAAATTGTCATCCCCAAAGTCGCTTTGCAGGTAACTGGTCTTGTTCTCGTTGACGGCAAAGACTTCGGGCACATTCAGCCCCAAGTCGTGGAAATGTTTGCTAAAGGTCAGGAAGGCCTCGTTTTCTTCGGTGTTTTCGCTATAAGTGCCAATCAGTGTGCGTTTGTCGGTGATGATTCTGTAATATTTCCTCGCCGAACCTGAGGCTGCGATGGGCAAAATCTCCAAGGGCGTTTCCCCGATGGAACGGGTGAGTTCTGCTAATATGTTTTGAATATCAGGGGTTTGCATGAAATAATTTGCTTTTCTTTGGTTACAAAACTACAAAAAAGATTCAAAAGTTGGAGGATGTAAATAGGTTGTCTTGAAAGATTTTGTATTTTCGCATCATTAAAAGTGAGAACATAAACTGATACATAAGTAATATGTTGCATAGTACATATTATCACAAAGAAACCAATGAAGATCCAAAAACATCATCCGTTTTTGAGAATCTGATGTTGTTGCCTGATAACGTATTCTGGTACGTATTAAAACAATCATGCTTCAATAACAACACTCTGCCTATCAATTCTGGGCGGCTATTGTCATATGCCTTTTGGCCTCATTGGGATGGAAAAGGGACTGGTAATACAAATTATGTAGAACCCGATTTGTTTTTGGAATTTGAAGAATTCGATGTCATCATAGAAGCCAAGTACGGTGATACAGGTGGTCAGGGAGAAGGACAATGGAGAGACGAAATTATTGCCTATCATAACGAATTTGGAGAAGAGAAACCTTTTGTGTTTATTGCGGTTGGTGGAAACATGAATGTCCTTGAAGAATCCATCAAAGTTAGAAAGGATTTAGTGAAAATTCATAAATGCAATTGGCTCTCAATCCTTATGACCGTAAACAAATATGAGAAGGAACTTGATAGCATTTCGGTTCCTGATATGAACTATTCTTCCACCAGACGATTACTTGATAATATTATTCTTGCTTTCAACATCAATGGTGTTTATAATATAGATTGGTTTAATACAATGGCAAGGAAGGCTCCAATTATTAACACATCTTCTATAGACAATTTACGCTCACTTTATAAATGGTAAAGACATGAAAAAAGAAATTGATAATACCCGTTGGCGGAATTAGAAAAGAGGAATAGAGATAGCGAGATAAATGGATAAAAAGTTGCACATATTATTGATTTTCAGTAATTTTGTGGTTGAAATCAAAAGTAAATCACAAGAAAATCACAT
>Ga0310786_10000229_pt1 | contig 95077 bp, 82 predicted proteins | sample AusTroGonzalo_MG_FD_203881 | JGI IMG/M metagenome (GOLD analysis project Ga0310786, IMG submission 203881) | Bovine rumen microbial communities from tropical cattle in Woodstock, Queensland, Australia - Gonzalo_03 (v2) (version 2) | ecosystem: Host-associated > Mammals > Digestive system >... | reverse complement strand
TATCCCCGTATATCACAACGGCAAGATCGGTCCCGGCAAGCGCGACAAGATGTTCATCGGCGAGCCTATTTTTCCGGACAACTATCTGATCAATGAGGCAAACCTTCAGGATCAGGCAAGGACTTTGGCCAAAGACCTCAAGGATACGATCGAAAAGTACCGTCAGTTCTATCTCGATAACTTCTACGAGGCAGAAGGCAAGAAACCCAAGAAGTTCAAGCATTCCGATTTCCTTTATAACTTCGTAAAGATCACGGCATATCCAGGGATCTGGGCATTTATGCACCCGAAGTTCGTATATGAGAACGGCATGGCAAGAGGAACCAGATACAGACAGAAGGGAATGCTCATTGTAAGCAACCACTCATGGTGGATCGATGCGCCTTTCATGTATTACGTTTTCTTCAAGCTCTCACCGAGATGCATTGCTGCAAGAGACGTTGCCAACATCAACAAGCTCTGGCATTTCTTCGAAAAGACCATGGGCTGCATTCTCCTGAACCGCGAAGGCTTTGACTGGAGCGCAATAAGGACATGCATGGACTGCCTCAAGGAGGACATTCCGCTCGTTGTATTCCCTGAAGGGCACATGAACTACGATGACAAGCTCCTGCCTTTCATGAACGGAGCGGTCATGATGGCGCTCATGACAGGAGTGCCCGTTGCGCCCGTTTACATGCATACGACATACAAGTATTTCAAGAAGCAGGTCTTTGTAATAGGCGAACTTATTAAATTTGACACAAACAGTCAAATGCCCGATAATGATTCAGTTGTCCGTGCAAACGAGATCTTATACAACAAACTTACTGAATTGAGGCAGATCGCGATCCGCGAATCTTCACCTGAATTCAATAGACAGGTCAAGGATGCAAGGAAACAGATGAAAGCCAACTTAGAGCGCGTCAATGAGCAGATCAAAGAGGCAGCCGAGAAGAAGGCCCGCAAAGCGGATGGGGGAAAAGACAATGCTTGAAGAGCTTTATAACGTTATCAGCGACAGCTATAAGCAGATGAACCGCGAGTTTGACACCCCGTTATCAGCAATAACCGAAGAAACAGCACTTAAGGATCTTGATATGGATTCTGTTTCTTTCGTGGTCATCATGATGAATATCGAAGACAAGATGAACGTAAGACTCAATGTGGACAGCTCATCTGCTTTCCAGACAGTAGGCGACGTTCTCAATGCGATCAAATCAGCAAAGAACTAATAACACACATACAAAGGAGATTGAATTATGGGTGATTTCGTAATTCTCACAGACAGTTCCACTGACCTTACAAAGGACTTAAGAGAAAGATTCGGCATAACCGACTATCTTCCGGGTATCGTTGTCCTTCCTGACGGTAAGAAGGAAGACTCAACACTCGACTGGGAGCTCATGAGCCCTGATGAGTACTATGGCAGCATGACAAAGGATGCCATCTACACAACAGGTATCAAGAACATCGAGATCCAGGAGCAGTTCTTTGAGAAGTATCTCCAGCAGGGATATGACATCCTCAACATCTCACTTTCTTCAGCTCTTTCCGGCACATATGCACAGTGCAAGCAGGCTGCAGACAAGATGATGGAGAAGTATCCTGACAGAAAGATCATCGTAGTCGACTCCGTAAGATATTCAGGCGGCCTTGGCCTTCTCGTTTCAATTGCAGGCGAGATGAAGCAGCAGGGCAAGTCCATGGAAGAGATCGCTGACTGGCTCAACGTTAACAAGTACAGGGTCCACCAGATGGGTACAGTTGACGACCTCAACTTCCTCAAGAGATCCGGACGTGTTTCCAACGTTGCAGCATTCATGGGCGGACTCATCAACATCAAGCCTATGGCTGAGTGTGACCGTAAGGGCATGAACACGGTTATGGGCAAGGTTACAGGCTACAAGAAGATGTTCGCAGCTTCCATGGAATACATGAAGAGAACCATCGAACCGAATCCTAAGAGGATCTTCGTTTCTCACACATTCCGTAAGGCACAGTGGATCCAGATGCAGGATCTCATCAAGGAGAACTTCCATCCCGAAGAGATCATCGCTACACGCGTTAACATGGCTAACGGTACGGCTATCGGCCCCGGCATGATCGTCGCTTTCTATTTCGGAAACGAGATCTCCGAAGGTCTTGTTGAAGAGATAAAGATCTTCAACGAAGTTAAAGCAGGATTATGACGCCCGTACAGATAATCCTTCTTATCGCCGCGATCGTCGTATTCATAGCGCTCAGCGGTTTCATATTTATGTGGGTATACGTTTGGGGTATTGCTAAAAAGCAATACTCCGAAATGTTTATCCGTACTTCTCCCGACAAATGGGCGAGAGGTAACAGCTGCCCTGAGAATGAAGAACATTCCGTCATGTTCAATTACGGAATGGACTGGGGCAGGGCAAATGCTTCGCACAAGGAAGATATCGAGATCACGAGCAAGGACGGCTTAAAGCTTAAAGGCGAATATTTCAACTTCGGCTTTGACCGCGCAGTGCTCATTCTGGCAGGAAGAGCTGAAACCGTGCTCTACTGCTACTATTTCTCGGATCTTTTCCAGAAAGCCGGATGCAATGTAATCGTTGTAGATCCCAGGGCATGCGGCTTGAGCGAAGGCAAGTATACGACTGCAGGTGTCAAAGAAGGTGAGGACGCTGCTCTTTGGATCGATCACATCCACGAGAAGTACGGCATCGAAAAGTTCTACATCCACGGCATCTGCGTAGGCTCTGCGGAAGCGATCTACGTTGCTGCGGAGAATAAGCCTTATTTGAAGGGCATCATCCTTGAAGGACCTTACAGCGCTTTCTACAAAGTCCTTAAGATGAGGACAAAGAACCACGGAAAGCCTACATTTCCGGTATGCCTTCAGATGGCCATCCTTTACAAGAAACTCACGGGAGTCAACGTTTTCAAGCATAAGCCGATCGAAGAGATCGTAAAGACTCAGGTTCCTGCACTTTTCCTCTGCGGAAAAGAAGACAAGAGCAACAGCCCTGATGACTTTACGAAGATCTACGATGCTTGCGGCAGCAAGAACAAGAAGTTCGTCTGGTTCGAGCACGGCGCTCACTCCCACCTAAGGATCGTTAATCCCGAGAAGTACGACTCGGAAGTAATAGATTTCATCAACAGTTAAGCAAAGGAGGAGAATCATGGGTACATTCAGCATCATTACGGATTCAACAAGCGACCTTTCTCTCGAATTAAGAGAAAAGTACGGCATCGATTACTGCAAGATGGAGTTCTCCGAAGGGGACAAGAATTACCATGCTTCTCTTGACTGGGACGAGATCTCTTACAAAGAGTTCTACGACTCAATGAGACAGGGAAAGAGATATAAGACTGTACAGGTTCCCGTTAAGACTTTCGACGAGAAGTTCAGGGAGCACCTGGAAAAGGGCAATGACATCCTTTATATCGCATGCTCTTCAGGTCTTTCAGGCTCTATCAATACTGCAAAAGTTATAAGTGAAGAACTCAGATCTTCATATCCCGGCAGAAAGATTATCTGCATCGACTCTCTCATAAGTGGCATGGGCCAGGGTTCAATGGCGATCAAGGCTGCCGAGATGCAGCAGGAGGGCAAGTCCATTGAAGAGACCGCATATTGGCTCGAAGAGAACAAGCTTTTCTTCAACCAGTACGGTACGGTCGAAAGCTTGGATTACCTCAAGTCTGCCGGCAGAGTAACAGCTTCTTCGGCTTTCTTCGGCAATCTCTTTGCCGTTAAGCCGATCCTCATTTCAGACCTCGAAGGCCACAACCTGGCTGTTAAGAAGGTCAAGGGCAGAAGGAGTTCTCTTGAGGAACTCGCAACCATGTCTGCCAAGTACATCGTGAATCCGCTCGATCAGACGATCTACATCGGCCATGCCGATGACGAGGCTGCTGCAAACGCAACCGCTGAAAAGATCAAGGAGCTCATTCCCGGTGCAAAAACAAGTTTATATGTGATAGGTCCGATCGTTGGTGCTTCAGTCGGTCCGGGAACTGTCATCGTATTCTATTACGGTAAGAACAAGAAGGAACAGTTGGATGGAAATTAACATAATCAAGAAGATGCTTCTTGCAGGAAGCAAGAGCATTCTTGAGAACAAGCAGACACTTAATGACATGAACGTTTTCCCGATCCCTGACGGTGATACGGGAACGAATATGGACAAGACGATGTCAGGCATCGTCAAGGTCCTTATGGATATCGGCGACAGGGATCTTAAGCCCGCAGATTTCGATGAGCTCTACAAGAGCGCCCTGATGAATTCACAGGGTAACTCCGGCGTTATCCTTTCACAGTGGCTCAAGGGCTTCCTTAAAGCTCTCAGGGATGAGACAGAGCTCGATCCCGGAAACCTTGACGCAGCTTTCATTTCAGGTACGCAGTCAGCATATTCTGCTGTCGCTGATCCTGTCGAAGGCACGTTCCTTACGGTATGCCGTGAGGCTCAGGAAGAGGCTGAAGATCTTTTCGATGAAGACACCACAGTCAAAGACTTCATGAAGAACGTTGTCGAAGGCGCTTCGATGTCACTCAAGAACACACCTGAGAAGCTTGCCATCCTCAAGGAATATGACGTCTTGGACAGCGGCGGAATGGGTTTCCTCTGCCTCGTTACAGGTATGCTTTCAGCTCTTGAAGAGGATTTCACTTACGATTTTTCCGAGTTTGATTCGTTGAAGCCTTCTTTTGCGAACGGAACAGCGGCAGGCTCTGACGGTGAAGAGTTCGGTTACTGCACCGAGCTTATCGTTAAGATCGATGAGGACAAGCTCGCAAGCTTTAACGCTGATACCGTAAGGCTCGACATGAGCAGCTTCGGTAATTCGCTCGTTCTGGTCCAGGACGGCCGAGACCTCAAGATACATATTCATACGCTCAAGCCTGAAGAGATCCTTGCTTATTACCACAGGTTCGGCGAGTTCCAGAAGCTCAAGATCGAGAACATGACCTTGCAGCACAACGAGAACTTCCTGACCGCTATGCAGGACTGCGCTATCGTTGCTGTTGCAGACGGCGACGGTATCGAGAAGCTCTATAAGTCATTGGGAGTAAAGCAGATCGTAAGGGGAGGCCAGTCTGACAACGTTTCAGTCCAGAAGCTCCTCGATGCATGCACGGCTGCTTCCGCAAAGCACATCATCCTGCTTCCCAACAACAAGAACATTATCATGACAGCTGAGAAGGTAAGAGAACTCTGCACAGACTCAGTCATTCATATAGTTCCTACTAAATCAATGGCTGAAGGCTATTGCGCGCTTTCTCTGATCGACTGCAACGCAAACTGCGACGTCATTGAGAAGACGATGATAGAATCTCTCAACGGAGTCCATACGGGCTTTGTCTCAGTCGCAGACAAGACAGGCACATATAACGGCGTTGAAGTCAAAGCAGGCGATCACATCGGCGTTATCGACGACGACATCATCGTATGCAGCGCTAATGACCCGGTCACGGCGCTCATCGAGCTTACAAAGCACATTCCCGGTATCAGGGACGTTGAATCCGTAACGGCATTTGCTTCCACGGACGTTCTCGTTACCCATGTTCAGGCAAACATCACGGGGATCAAGAATTCCTGTCCCGATGCTGAGATATCTGCTGCATACGGTGGACAGGGAATATACGATTTAGTGGTACTCTATCAGTAATATGAAGAAGCTGTTCTTAGATCTGTCAGGCGGAGACAATCCCGCATCGGTTATCTGCGAAGGCGCTTTCAGCGCTCTTTCAAAGACGCCCGATCTTTTCATCACGTTCGTAGGACCTGAGAAGGACTATGAAGGTGTAGCTGAAAAGCATGCTGATCTCAGGGACAGATTCGGATTTATTACGAGTGAGACCGTTCTCACCAACGAAGACAACCCGATGCTTGCGGCAAAGCCGGGTGCTTCATATTCAATGTCCGTAGCATTGGAGAACCTTTCCAAGTGCGAAGAGCCTTCAGCAGTAGTTAGCGTAGGCAATACAGGCGCGCTCATTATCGCATCCGTCATCAAGATCGGTCTTGAGACAGGCTGCAAGAGACCTGTCCTGGCAGCGCTTTTGCCTTACAGCATCGAAGAGCGTGTATGCCTTGTAGACTGCGGTTCTTCGCTTGACCCCACTCCTGAGGAAATGCTCGAATTCGGCAAGCTCGGTTCCAAGCTCATGGAATCCCGCGGTATTGCTTCTCCCAGGGTCGCTCTGATGAACGTCGGCAGGGAAGACTGCAAAGGCACGGACAATCTCGTAGCAGCATTCAAGCTCCTGAAGGAATCAGGACTTAATTTCATTGGCAATATCGAACCCGACAATCTCCTTACAGGCGAGACAGATGTCGCCGTTTCAACGGGTCTGGTCGGAAATGCCTTGCTAAAAGGCAATGAGAGCGCAGGAACTCTGGTCGCAGATTCTATCCGCGACGGCCTAAAAGAGCGACTATCCGGCGAGAGCCTGAAGGCAGCTCTTGAGGTCCTTGACGCTAACAAGTGCTTATATCAGTACAACGAATACGGCGGCGCAGTTATCCTGGGAATCAGGAAACATGTAGTAAAAGCGCACGGAAAAGCCGATTCCAATACTATTGAGAGCTGCATTTATCAGGCAATAAAATCGATTTAAATATCGAATTGTTTGATTTACAAATTTTTCTCTTTATTTTATAATTTAGCGATTCTTTATTTGGAGGTGGTTTTATGAAAACTTGTTTTTCAACACTGGCCTGCCCCGACTTCAGTTGGCAGGAAATCTACTCAATGGCTAAGGATTTCGGATTTGACGGAATCGAGATCAGAGGACTGGGACAGGATATCTTCTCAGTTAAAGCAGCACCCTTCACAGATAAAGAACTACCTAAGACCATCGCCAAACTAAAAGACCTAAAGCTAACAATTCCTTGCCTTTCATCCGGTGAGCCCGTAAACGACATGGCTACAAAGGATAAGGCAATCGCTGAGATCCGTGCATATATCGAGCTCGCAAACAAGCTCGGCACATCTTTCATCCGTGTATTAGGCGACAGGAACCCCGCTCCCGAAAAGGAGATCGACGACAACGTCGTTATCTCCATCATGAAAGAGCTTGTTCCTTACGCAGAAGAGATGAACGTTACTCTCCTTATCGAGACTAACGGTGTTTATGCTGACACAAAGAGACTAAAGAAGGTTTTAGATGAGATCAATAACCGCAAGGTCGCAGCTCTTTGGGACATGCATCACCCGTATCGCTTTATGGGTGAAAAGCCCGCTGAGACAGTTGCTAACCTCGGCGAATACATCAAGCACGTTCACGTAAAAGACTCCGTTATGGTAGACGGCAAGCCCGCATATAAGCTCATGGGCGCAGGCGACATGCCTCTCAAGGAGATGTTCGATTCGCTCCAGGCAATCGATTACATCGGCTACGTTTCACTCGAGTGGGTCTACAGATGGTCCCAGAACCTCGAGGGCGCAGGCATCGTCGTTCCCCAGTTTGCAGGCTACATGGAGTCTTACAGACCCAAGGAAAAGAAGATCGAGCTCCAGACGGACAAAAGGGGAACAGGATACTATCCCTGGCCTAAGGAGACCCTGATCGATCTTACATTCCCGGATGTATTGGACAAGATCTGCGAGCTCTTCCCGAACCAGTATGCTTTCAGATACACAGAACTTGACTATACAAGAACATATCCCGAGTTCAGGAACGACGTCGACAACCTCGCACGCGCATTCCTCGCAATGGGCTGCAAGAAGGGCGACCACATCGCAATCTGGGCAACCAACGTTCCCCAGTGGTACCTGACATTCTGGGCAGCTACAAAGATCGGCTGCGTACTCGTAACTGTAAACACAGCTTACAAGATCCACGAGATCGAGTACCTGCTGAGGCAGTCTGATACATGCACGCTCGTCATGATCGACAAGTTCAAGGACTGCGACTACTTACAGATCATCAACGAGATCTGCCCTGAGCTCAAGGATAGTGAACCCGGTAAGCTCGAGTCTTCAAGACTTCCTGTATTGAAGAACATCATCACATGCGAGTCACATGTTCCCGGATGCTTCCACTGGGATGATCTTCCTGCTCTTGCAGAGACCGTCCTTTACAGCGACGTTGAGAAGATCCGCCGTACCATTGACAAGCACGATGTCTGCAACATGCAGTACACATCAGGAACGACAGGATTCCCCAAGGGCGTTATGCTCACGCACTACAACGTTGTCAACAACGGTAAGGCTATCGGCGACTGCATGGATCTTTCATCCTTTGACCGCATGATGATCCAGGTTCCCATGTTCCATTGCTTCGGCATGGTTCTCGCAATGACGGCATCCGTAACTCACGCAGTTACAATGTCTCCTATTACTGCATTCTCACCCAGAAAGGGTCTTAACTGCATCAACCAGGAGAAGATCACATGCTTCCACGGCGTTCCTACGATGTTCATCGCAATGCTCGGACACGAGAACTTCCCGAAGACCGACTTTTCACACATGAGAACAGGCATCATGGCAGGATCACCTTGCCCGATCAAGACAATGGAAGAAGTAATCGAGAAGATGCACATGCCTGAGATCGTTATCACATACGGCCAGACAGAGGCATCTCCGGCTACAACGATGAGCAAGACGACAGACACCATCGAGCAGAGAGTTAATACCGTAGGACCTTCCATCTTCGGCGTTGAGACAAAGATCGTCGATCCTGAGACAGGTGCTGAGCTCCCTGACGGCGTACCCGGCGAGTTCTGCGCACGCGGCTACAACATCATGAAGGGTTACTACAAGATGCCTGAGGCTACCGCAGCAGCAATCGATTCCGAAGGCTGGCTCCACTCCGGCGACCTCGCTATGAGAAGACCCGAAGACGGTTACTACAAGATCACCGGCCGTATCAAGGACATGATCATCCGCGGCGGTGAGAACATCTACCCGAAGGAGATCGAGGACTTCCTCTATACACATCCCAAGATCCAGGATGTCCAGGTAATCGGTGTCCCTGACGCTGACTACGGTGAAGAGATCCTCGCAGCTGTAGTTCTTAAGCCCGGCGAGACTTCTTCAGAAGAAGAGATCAAGCAGTACGTAATGGATCACATGGCTAAGCACAAGGTTCCTAGATACGTCGACTTCGTTGAAGGATTCCCGATGAACGCAGCAGGCAAGATCCTCAAGTACAAGATGAGACAGGAAGCAGTAGAGAGGCACGGCCTCGACAGCGCGAACAAGATCGTTACTGCGTAAACAATATTCATTAACTGAATTTAAGTGTGACCACAAAGAATGAACTGGATGTTCGGCTTAATTACCGAATATCCAGTTCATTATATATATAAGTTTTTTGGATATGATGATTAACGAGTTCCCGGGATTAATTGCGTAAAACCAGGTGTAGAAGACGACAAGTAAGATCTTGGGAACCGAAAGCTTTGTGATCTTATAGAGAGTTTCTCTTTCATTATTAAAGTTTAACAGGGTCATTGCGCCGGTTAAGATGACTTCATAGAAAACTATTCCGAAGAACCATCTGCCTTGATCGCAGTGGATGACTATCATCGGAAGTACCAGGAATACCAAAAGACTGCAGCCGGCCAGCAACAGCTTGCGGTAAACAACGGACTCGCTTTTGATCACGCCGATCCAGTATCGTACTAACATGAAGATCAGGGGAGAGCAAACTATGGCATTTATTACTATTACCCTCATTAGTCTATAGAAAGTACCTGTCGGCTCCCCGTTAAGCCACATGGGTAAGTTGACTAGCTGGGATTCTGGAAGTTCTGTCGGATCCAGCCACAATGTGCGGAGATTGGATGGTTCAAAATTAGCCCCTAATCTTTCTCTGCTGGCAGCTAAGACAGCTTCGATATCAGGATTTGATAACCGGGCAAATTTGAAATATAAAAGAAAGAACAAGACGCTGACAGCTAAGCCTGTTGTGAAGAATACGACTGCATATTTGCACTTTGAAGCTTTGTCTTTTGCATAGCAAAACCTGTAGATGAGAAGAGCTGCGATCACTCCGAACAGCATCATGGGATATGTTTCGTGGATCATTACACAGATTGCTGCCATAGGCGGTATCAAAAACAAAGCCTTATCCTTTATGATCAGATAAACCATCAGGACCGTAATAGCCATGTTATATGTTTCAAGCAATCCATGTTCTGCCAATATGAATCCGTAATGATTGAAAGCCAGATAGACCAATACAACAAAGCAGAAAGAACGGTCATCCTTATTTTTCAGAATGATGTGGAAAAACAGTATTGTTGAAATAAAGAAAAATGCTATACCGATGAATTGGACAACAGCATAAGCCGTGACAAAATTTGTATTAAAAACGTGTTTGATGATAGTTGAGAATGTTCCGAGCAGACCTCTTCTTATAAATCCGTAAGAAAAATAGTCCATTGTAAGCATTTGCGTCTGCCAGGCCTGGGTGTTGATGACAAAGAGATTTTGTACATAGATCAGAGCATCAATAAGTGAAACAAATATGATCAGCAGAAAAAAAGTATTGTTGCTGATGCTGAGAGACTGATTTGAGGTCAGTGTTTTTGTTTTTAATTTCGGATTTTCTTTGTTCATGGTGCTTACCTTGGTCTGAATAATTAGAACTTTGACAACAATAGTATATATGGTACCGTTACAAATATAACCTGACCCGTAACCAATTGAAAATAGAAAACGGAATAAAATAAGATCATAAGGATCTTAAGTATTCCGATTTTTGTCAGTTTTGATAGTGTTTCCCTTTCGTTGTTTGAATTTATTAAACAGATACCCCCGATTACGATTATCTCAAAAAACACGATGTCATAGAACCACCGTCCTTGATCCGTGTGGGTAATGATAAGGGGAAGAATAAGAAAAACAGAGATGCTGCAGAGAAACAAAAGGATCTTTCTAAACTTTACCGTTTCTTTCTTGATTATCTCTTTCCAAAATAAGACAACAAGCATCAATAACGGACTGCAGACTACGAGGTTTAAAACAGCAGGCAAAAGATAAAGAAAGAAGGTATATGTTGGTTTGCCGTTGCTCCACATTAAGTCGATGTTTTGTTGATCTACCGTCATCGGACGCGGATCGATCCAAAGAGTCATAATGTTGCCGTCTTGGATTCTTGATCCCAGTTTTTCCCTGCATGATGCCAGTATCGCATCGACATCAGGATCTTTGATCCTTGCGAAGACAAAATAGGAGAGAAAGAACAAAACGCTGACAACCATTCCGGTTATTAAAAATGTGATCAGATATCTGCGCTTGGCCGCTTTGTCTTCTGCATAACAGAACCTGTAGATAAGAACGGCAACGATGACCCCGAAAAACATCAACGGGTATGCTTCGTGGATAAGAATACATATGCCGGCCAGGATCGGGATCAAAAACAATCCTTTGCCTTTTATTATCAGATAAACCATAAGAAGCGTAATGACCATAAGATATGTGTCAAGTAAGCCGAACAGGTTAAGTTCAAATCCCCAGTGATGCAGAGAAATATACAACAAGACGATAAAGCAGAAAGACTTGTCGGTATTGTCTTTGAGAACGCTGTAGAAGAACAGGAGCATAGAAAGCCCGAAAAGAACGATGCCGATCGTTTGAACCAGTATTATCGCAGAGATGTAATCTGTATTGAAAAGGTTCTTCAACAGCGTCGTGAATTGACCGAGAAGGGCTCTTCTGATAAATCCGTGAGAATAGTCCATTGTCAGCAGCTGCGTATGCCATCTGTCTACATTGATAGTGAAGAATTTTTTGTGGTAGATAACGATATCGATGACGAAAGATATAACAAGCATCAGGAAATACGTTCTGTTGCTGATGCGGGAACTAATATCCGATAGTCTCAGGTTGGCTCTGGAGAATGCGTTCTTATTCATAGAAGAATCATATCATAAAAAATAAAATATTATGTATAATTAAGTCGAGGTGAATAAAGTGAAAATAGCAGTATTAGGTGCCGGCGTATCCGGTTTGTCAGTAGCAAGATTACTTCGTGAGAAGGGCCATTCGGTTGTCGTTTACGAGAAGAATCCGACGATAGGCGGCCTTGCGCGAACAAGGTTTACTCAAGGGTATCTTTATGATCCCCACGGCGGACACATATTTAATTCCAAGCACCTGGAAGTCGTAGACTGGGTGTTCTCCCTGATCCCTAAGGATAAGTGGCAGTTTACTGTCAGGAACGCAAAGATCTACCTTGACGGAAGATATATCTCATATCCTTTCGAGCTTTCGCTTTGCGAGCTTGATTCAGATCTTGCTGTAGATTGCGTACATGACTATATCCTTTCGCAAAACGGACCGGAGCCTGATAATTTCCACGACTGGCTTACCTGGAATTTCGGCGAGAGCATCGCAAATACATACATGATCCCTTATAACGAGAAGATCTGGAACTATCCTCTCCGTGACATGGAGACAAAGTGGATGCAGGGTAAGATGCCTCTGCCTACCAAGAAGGAAATGATCCGTTCCATGCTGCTCAAAGACCCGTCAGAGCGCAAGATGCCTCATTCGACTTTCTATTATCCTTTAGAGGGCGGCATTCAGACTCTCATGGATGCTATAGGCGAGGGAACCGAGATCAAGACTTCTTACAAGATCGATAAGGTCGAGAAGATTGGAAGTCAGTGGGTCATCAACGGTGAGGACAGCTACGATAAGATCGTATCTACTATCCCGCTTCCGGTTCTTCCTTCGATAATGGACCTTCCTGCAAAGATAAACGATGCTGTTTCAAAGCTGAAGTACAACAGCCTTACGACTGTGCTTTTCGATTGCGACAAGACGGATATCACGTGGCTTTACATCCCATCGCATAAATACCGTTCTCACAGGGTAGGTTACCAGAGTACGCTTACACCCAACGCAACTCCTGATAAGGACCGGGGACTTGCAGCTCTTGAGATAATCGGAAACCGCTTTGAAGTTTCCGATAAGATGCTCGGCGAGAATATTCTTCCCGAAGAGCTTGGATTCAGAAGGATCATCGACAGCGAGTTCTCTGAGTATGCGTATGTTATTCACGACATGAATTACAGAAGCTCAACTGAACAGATCAAGGAATACTTCGCTGAAGATCCGAGCTTTGATCTGCTTGGCAGATGGGGAACCTGGAACTATAAGAATATGGACCTCTGCATCCTTGATGCAATGAAGGTCGCAGAAGAGATCGGAGAAGCATAATGGGAACATTCAAAAACGTATCTATCCTGCTTCCGACTCTCAATGAGACATTCTCATTTATTCAGACAATCGAGATCATCCTTAAAGAGTGTGATCACAATGATATATGCGAATTCATCGCGATAGTCTGCGACAGGACTTTAAAAGAGAGCCTTGAATCCATCGAAAAGGCCAAGGTGATGTCAGAAGAGGCGGGAATACCTCTTGTCATCCTTTATCAGACAAAGCCTTTTGCAGGCGGAGCTGTACAGGACGGAATGGAGGCATCCAAGGGTTCTCACATCCTCATGATGGCACCTGACCTTGAGACCGATCCGCATAATGTTAAGGACTTTATCGCTTCGGCAAAGAAATATCCTGATGACATGACAACGGCTTCCCGCTGGATCAACAAAGGCAGTTTTGACGGCTATAACAAGGTCAAGTACGTGCTGAACTTCATTTTTCAGAAGTTCTTTGCGTTCTTTTACAGGGTCAAGCTTACCGATATCACTTTCGGCTACAGGATCGCTACTACAGAGCTCCTGAATGCGATCAAGTGGGAAGAATTTAAGCACCCGTTCTTCCTCGAGACAGCATTAAAGCCAATCAAGCTCGGAGTTAAAGTCCACGAGATCCCGTCTGGCTGGGCTGCAAGGCAGGAGGGCGAATCCCAGAACTCGTTAATGGCAACTTTCAAATATTTAAGGATCGCTTTCAAGGTTAAGTTTGAGAAGCGCTCACAATTACTTAAAGATCCGGAGAATGCACCTATATGAAGACAAAACACGTAATGCAGAAAGAAGATAAGATCTATGTTGCAGGTCACAGAGGACTTGTAGGATCTGCTATCGTAAGAAATCTTAAAGCCCAAGGCTTTGAGAACATTATCGTCAGGACTCACGATGAACTCGACCTGACGAACCAGGCAGCGGTAAGAGAATTCTTTGAGACAGAACGTCCTGATTACGTATTCATGTGCGCAGCAAAGGTTGGCGGCATTCAGGCTAACAAGACCGCGCTCGACCAGTTCCTTTACCAGAACATGCAGATTGAGCTCAACACCATCATGTCTGCGTTTGAGACTGGCGTTAAGAAGTTCTGCTTCATGGGCAGCGGCTGCATCTATCCCAGAGAGTGCCCCCAGCCCATTAAGGAAGAATACATTCTGACTTCACCTCTTGAGATAACGAACGAAGGGTATGCTTTGGCCAAGATATCAGGCCTCAAGCTTTGCGAATACCTTAATACGCATCATCCCGACAAGGCAGACTTCATTTCCGTTATGCCTTGCAATCTCTACGGTCCCGGTGACAATTACCATCCCGAGCATTCCCACGTTATCCCGGCGCTTTTGAGGAAGTTCCATGAAGCAAAGGAATCTGGTTCTCCCGAAGTAGTAATGTGGGGAACTGGCGTTGCAATGCGTGAGTTCCTTCATATCGATGACATTGCCGATGCGAGCGTCTATCTGATGCAGAACTATTCGGGCGATCCCGGAAAGAACCCCGGTGAACCCGGAATGTCCTGGATCAACATCGGCTGCGGTTCTGATCTTTCAATGAAAGAGCTTGGTCAGAAGATCGCAAAGATAGTCGGATATGAAGGTAATATCGTTTTCGACCATATCCATCCGGACGGAACGCCCCGTAAGCTCCTTGATTCAAGCAAGCTTTTCTCTTTAGGCTGGAAGCCCAAGATCTCTTTTGAGGAAGGCTTAATGCAGACTTACGAGGACTATAAGATCAACAAAGACAATTACCGTAAGTAATATGAAGACCGTAATAATGGCAGGCGGCAGGGGAACGAGGATAAGTGCCGTGGCACCCGATATCCCCAAGCCTATGATCAGGATCAACGACAGACCTGTTCTGCAGTATATCATCGAGAGTATCAGAGATCAGGGATTTACTGATTTCATTATTACGGTATCTTATCTCGGCCACATAATCGAAGACTATTTCGGCGACGGCAGTAAGTTCGGCGTTAAGATTACATATTTTCACGAGGAAACACCGCTCGGTAACGCCGGTGCGCTGTTTTATCTAAAAGACCAGCTTACTGAAGATTTCCTGCTCTTAAACGGTGATGCTGTCTTCGATATAGATTTCAAGAGGTTCATTGAATTTCATAAGGCTAACGGCGGCAGCGCGACTATCTTTACGCATCCGAACAGCCATCCTTATGACAGCGGCCTGATAATTGCAGACAAAGACAACAGAGTTACCCGCTGGCTTGCAAAAGAAGACGAACGTCCTTTGTATTACAAGAACAGGGTAAATGCCGGCGTGCATATCTTAAGCCCCAAGGCGCTTGAATCTATAAAGACCGCAGATAAGGACCACAAGGTGGATCTCGACAGGAATATCTTAAAGCCCCTTTGTTCTACCGGAGAACTTTACTGTTACGATTCTCCCGAATATGTAAAGGATATGGGCACGCCTGAAAGACTGAAATCTGTTCTTAATGACGTCAGAGAAGGCAAAGTAAGTGCCAGAAATCTGAAAAACAAGCAAAAAGCCATATTCCTGGACAGGGACGGAACGATAAACAAGTATGTAGGTTTCCTTAGGAATATCGATGACTTTGAACTTCTTCCCGGTGCCGCTGAAGCAATAAGAAAGATCAATGATTCCGGCTATCTCGCGATCGTCGTTACGAATCAGCCCGTAATTGCAAGGGGAGAGGTAACCATTCCTGAGTTAGATGAGATCCATTGCAAGATGGACACTCTGCTTGGAAATGAAGGTGCTTTTATCGATGCGCTTTACTATTGTCCTCATCATCCGGACAGCGGGTTCCCCGGAGAGATTCCAGAACTCAAGTTCAGGTGCGATTGCAGAAAACCCAATCCCGGCATGCTATTGGCGGCAGCTAAAGATTTCAATATCGATCTGAAGAGTTCATGGATGGTGGGTGACGGGGAGAATGACGTCAAGGCAGGTCTTAATGCCGGCGTCACGCCCATGCTGATATCAGAAAATAAATATGATAATATTAAAACCGTTCAATCTCTTCTTGAAGCAGTTGATCTGATTTTGTCAGGACCCTGCTAAGAAGGATGATCTAATAGGGGAGGATTTGTTTTGAACGACGGTTTAAAAAAATACATTTCAGATCTTATCAGTAAGTATCCGCTGCTTTCTGGCGTTGAGTCTGAAATAGTAGAAGCTTACAAGATCTTAGAGGGATGCTTTGAATCCGGAAATAAGCTTCTTTGTGCAGGTAACGGCGGTTCTTCTGCTGATTCTGATCACGTGGCAACTGAGCTCATTAAGCAGTTTGTCCTGGTCCGTCCGTTAGGAAAAGAACTTCAGGATAAGATCAAGAGCGTTGACTCAGCAAACGGCGAATATCTAGCCAAGTCACTTCAGCATGGCTTGCCTGCTTTTTCTCTGACATCCAATTCTGCGATCGTTACGGCAATGAGCAACGACTGTGACTACAATCTTGCTTTTGCCCAGCAGATTATCTCGCTCGGCAGGAGCGGAGACGTTCTGCTTGCGATCAGCACGAGCGGAAACAGCCAGAGCGTGGTGAATGCCGCTGTAGCCGCAAAGGCCATGGGAATTAAGGTTATCGGCCTTACCGGAAAGAGTGGCGGCAAGCTCAAAGAGTTTTCCGACTGCTGCATAATCGTACCCGGATCAGATACATATCAGATCCAGGAACTGCATCTTCCGGTCTACCATTGCTTATGCCTCATGCTTGAATATCACTTCTGGGGGGACCGCGTATGATATTTTCCAGAACACCTTTTAGAATGTCTTTTTTCGGCGGCGGAACCGATATGGCCGAATTCTATAACGAATACGGCGGAGCGGTCATTTCATCAACTTTCGATAAGTATTGCTACGTTAACGTAAGGCACCTGCCACGTTTTTTCGAGCATAAGAACCAGCTTACGTATTCCAAGATCGAGAAGGTCAATTCTCCTGAAGAGTTCCAGCATCCTCTTGTCAGAGAAGGAATGAAGTACCTCGACATGCATGAGCTCATAATCTCATACGACGCAGACCTTCCCGCAAGGACTGGCCTTGGTACGAGCAGCTCATTTGCGGTAGGAATGCTCAATTCTTTCTATGCTCTGAAAGGAAAGTATGTCAGCAAGCGCCAGCTCGCTGATGATGCCATCTATCTTGAGAGGGTTCTCTGCAAGGAAAACGGCGGTATCCAGGACCAGATCGCGGTTTCATACGGCGGTTTTAACCGCATTGATATGGATGCTGACGGATACAAGGTATCTCCGATAATCATCCACCCTGAGAGAAAAGAACTGCTCAACGATAACCTTATGCTTTTCTTCTCGGGATTCTCAAGACTTTCATCTCAGATCCACGCTGAGAACAAATGCGATAAGAATGAGAAGATCAAGAAACTTCTTGAGATGAAGGACCTTGTTAACCTTGCTGAAGCAGTCCTGACTAACAAGCACGGCGATCTTGACGAGTTTGGCCGTCTCCTTGATCATTCATGGCAGCTTAAGATGGGCACGGGTACCAATATCTCCAACAACGAGATCGATTACATGTATAAGACTGCTAAGGACGCAGGCGCTTTGGGAGGAAAGCTCTTAGGTGCCGGCGGCGGCGGTTTCATGCTGTTCTATGTTCCGCAGGAGAACCAGGCTGCGGTCAAGAAAGCTCTTGAGAAATATCTGTACGTTAAGTTCAAGTTCGAGAATGCCGGAACGGAGATCATCTATTACGCTCCGGAAGAGTTTACTCCTGAAACAGAGAGGTGAGTTAAATGGCTGTAAAAGCATTGATTACCGGAATTACCGGAATGGTCGGATCACATCTGGCAGATTTCCTGCTTGCTAATACCGATTGGGACGTATATGGCGTATGCCGTTGGAGAAGTCCGCTTGATAACGTAACTCATCTTCTGGACAGGGCAAATAAGAAGGACAGACTGTACTTCGCTTATGCTGATCTTAACGATGAAATGTCGCTCCTTAAGGTCGTCTCCGAGGTCAAGCCGGACTATGTGTTCCATCTTGCAGCGCAGAGCTATCCGCTGACAAGCTTCACGGCGCCCATTGATACGCTTAACACAAACATTCTCGGCACATGCCGTCTGCTTGAGGCCTTTAAGTATGTTATTCAAGAGGATAAAAGCTATAAGCCTGTTATCCACGTATGTGCAAGTTCAGAAGTCTTCGGCAAGATCCCTGCAGAGAAGAAGCCTGAAACAGGCATTCATGAAGAATGTCCTTTCCACCCGGCTTCACCCTATGCAATCTCCAAGGTCGGAACAGACCTTTTGGGCAGATACTACGCTGAAGCTTACGGCATGACGGTCATGACGACCAGAATGTTTACCCACACCGGTCCCAGAAGGGGAGACGTTTTCCACGAATCGACTTTTGCCAAGCAGATCGCCATGATCGAAGCCGGCCTCATCGAACCGGAGGTTAAGGTCGGTAACCTTAAGTCGCTGCGTACATATGCAGACGTAAGAGATGCCGTACGAGCATACTATATGCTCGTAACAGTTAACCCTGTTGCCGGCGAGTACTACAACATCGGCGGTTCTTATACCTGCGAAGTCGGAGATACGCTCAACAAGCTTATTTCATTCAGCACGAAGAAAGACATCATAAAGATCGTTCCTGATCCCGAAAGATTCAGACCGATCGATGCTGACCTTCAGGTACCTGACTGCTCCAAGTTCAAGAAGCATACAGGCTGGGAACCTGAGATATCGTTTGAACAGACGATGGAAGATCTTCTCAACTATTGGAGAGAACGTGTCAGCAAAGGCGAAATGTTCTTGAACAGGTGATTATGGAACTTATTAAGATACTCGAGCCTGACTTTACTTTCAAAAACGACAGCGGACTTCTGGTCCAGCTCGTCCATGACGGCTTTAAACAGGTCAATACGATCTTTTCGCAGAAAGGCTCGGTCAGGGGAGGGCACTACCATAAATATAATGAAGAAGCCTTCTACATAATTACCGGGTCATTTAAGATAACCGTCTGGAAGGACGATGCGAAAGAAACGTACGAATTCCACGCGGGTGAGATGTTCTTGATCAACCCGTATGTCTTCCATACCTTTGAGTATCTTGAAGATACCTGGCTCGTGTCCATGTACAGCAACGGTGTTGAGCTTGACGCGAATACGAAGGATATTTGGACGGAATAACGAAAGTATAGGGAACGCGACCGGGTGTCGCGTTCTTTTTGTTTTGGCGTGTGCTGCAGTCGATTACCTGTAAGCTGCTCTCTTTTTCGCAAAAATGAGCAAGCAACAGGATTTTTGCGCCGGAAATGCTGTGAATTACCTTGAGGTTACTCTGTTTTTTGCAAAAATAAGCAGGTAACAGGTATTCAGGAATAAAAAAGCCTCAAATTACCTGCTGGTTGCTCTGTTTTTAAGGAAAGAGGGCAAGCAACTGAGTTTTAGATCTTTTTACTATAAACGCTTTCAACAGCATTATTAATAAAACTCGCGATAATGCGTTTCATGGCTTCTTGGGTTGGAAGCCATTTGTCTGTACCGCATATCAGTATAAGATCTCTGTTCGGCAGGACTTCATTCCGCATGTACTCGTCGATCCTGCCGTAATTGTAATTGATGTATTCTTCATTACCGGTCATACCAATGAATTCTATGAAAAAGCATCTACATATGATCGGGACGGGGAATGAATAATCGGGATGGATTTTCCTTCCGTCTTTAAGAATAATGCTGGGTTCATATTTTGCTTCAAGTCCTAGAGACTTCAAAGCATTTCCTATGAGCATTTCTCCGCGCGAACGAACTCTGTTTCCGTAATCATCATAGTAATCGGTTCGGATCTCATATGAATTAGAGGAAGGAACAAAGGCTTTCCAAATATTACAATCATAGATTGAAGGGTCATTTATGAATTTGAAATCATTTAGAATGGGCAAGTGCCTTAGTTTTATTTCATTTGCATACTGATTCTTAAGATTGTCGTATTTGTTATAGATTAGCAGTTGTTTGTGCATCTCATTAAATCTGTTGCCATTCTCGTGAACGGTTGTTCTTGTTATGTTCTTATCACGGCCAGAATAAGCTCTGATTACTATTGCTCCATTATGCGAACCAAACTTGTATCTAGGCATACTATCCAGAATGCGTTTTATACGAACGTATTCAGCAATGATATAAGTGTCACAAAACAAAGATAGTTCCATGCTCCCATGATAAGTGTTCAAGGGGACATATGGAGCCGACAAATGCAGACAAAAACCGACAAAGAAAAATTGTGTTCAAGATGAACATTAATTAAAAGTATTTCTTCTATTTAGACAGACAATAAAAAAGGACCGCGCACTCGGCGCGGCCCTTGGAAAGAACAAATTCAAGATCAGTTCTTGTGAGGCATAGCTGCATAGAGGACAGCTGCTGTCTTGGAAACAGGCATTGTCTGGAGTGTGATGTGACCAGGGCCTGTGAGTGTTGTGTTGAAGAGGCCTTCGCCGCCGAGGAGAACGTTTGCTACGCCCTTGACCATCTGAACGTCGAGAGTAACTGTGGAGTCCATCATTACAACATAACCTGTGTCAACGATCTTAACTTCACCCGGAGCAAGATCATATTCAACAGCAGAACCGTCAACTTCGAGGAATACTGTGCCGTTACCGGAGAATTTCTGCATGATGAAACCTTCACCACCGAAGAATCCGCCGCCGAGCTTCTTCTGGAAGCCGATAGACATTTCAACGTTTCCGATCATAGCGAGGAATGAACCCTTCTGGCACATAATTGAGTTGCCGTTGAGCTCGATTGCTACGATGGAACCAGGGAAGGAGGACGCGAATGCAATCTGACCACCCTGCTCAGCTGTGTAGTGGTTGAGTGCGAGAGATTCGCCGGAGATCATTCTGCCGAACATTTTGCCGATACCGCCGGTCTTTGTCTCCATCTTGATGCCGGAATCCATCCAGCTCATGGAACCGGATTCGCACTGAACTGTTTCACCGGGTGCAAGGGTAATAATGACTGCGGGAAGGCTCTCACCAATAATTTTGTACTCCATAATAGTACCTCCTGAGAAAATTAGCATTTTTATTTTACTAATACGGTATAGAAAGGTCAAATCAAATTTATGCTCTACGCACAATAATTTATAAAAAAGTTTTTCAGTTTTATGCTATTTATCAACATTTAGTTCAAATCTTATTCGTAAGATAAGGTAAATTCGAAAATGTTTACGGAGGGAAGACAATGAAGAAAACGGCATTTGTAACTATTCTTTCAGCTACTCTCTTGCTTACGGGCTGCAGTTCCGGAAAAGCACCTGCAACATCAGCAACGGAAGCAACGACGACCGCCGTAACAACCAAGGCAACGACTGAGGCAACGACCACGATTGCAGAAACGACTGCCGAACAGGATAAGCCTGAGGACTATGCGGATATCGTTTATTTTAATGAGGACAAATCAGATACTCCTAATGCAAGTGATTTTGAATTCGTTGATGCAGGATTATTTAAGGATGCTAACGGTGTCCTTAAATACCCTAATTATGTGGAAGGAAAAGATATTGTAATCAAGTTTAAAAGCGACAAAGAATTAAAGTATGGCGGTATCGCACGTTATTCTTCGCTTAAGAATTACAATTCCGAAACGATTGCTTATGCCGTTTCATCAATGAATGACAGCCAAAACAAACTCCTGAAAATGCTTACTATAGAAGATGGCGTTTACACTCTGAAAATTCCCGGCAAATATGCCCAGGCAGATAGTGACTTTTGTGTAGAGCTGTATACCAAGCTTCCCAATAGGGATAGAGACAACAATATCATTGGACACGGTATGATCTTCTATATCCGTTGTGAAAAGGTTACAGAGACACCTATACCTGAGTTTTCGCCTGAAACGCATGCCCGTATGAACAATCAGGTTGGTGCTAAAGATTTTGATTTTGGCAATCCTGAATTGGTTGTCACAAATGACAAACACAAATACCATACTGAATTGCCGAAATACAAGGCGAATACTGATATCACGATTACTTTTAAGTGCGAAAAGAAACTGGTCTTATCGAATCTGATGGTAATAGCATCTAAGAGCGTATACGAAGAGATTACTAATAGGAATTTCCTTAAAAATGTTAAAGGAACATATACTTTAACGATCCCGGCTGAGTATGTAAAACCCGGGCGTGAATTCGACATATCAATTAAATCAGAAGGTAAGAATTCCAAGACACTCTGGTTCATGGTAGCCTGCTGACAGTATTAACCAAAAACACAGATAAAAAAGCCCCCGCAATAATGCGGGGGCTTTCCTTGGTCGGTTTGTTTTAAGGATTAGAGCTTCGGGCCAGCCTCAACGAGTGCCTTACCGGCATCGTTGGTCTCGTACTTCTTGAAGTTCTTGATGAATCTGCCAGCGAGATCCTGAGCTTTCTTGTCCCACTCAGCTGCATCAGCATATGTATCACGAGGATCGAGGATCTCTGTGGATACGCCGGGGAGCTGTGTAGGTACTTCGAAATCGAAGTAAGGGATCTTCTTGGTAGGAGCGTTCTTGATGGAACCGTCGAGGATTGCATCAATGATTCCACGTGTGTCAGGGATAGAGATTCTCTTGCCTGTGCCGTTCCAACCTGTGTTAACGAGGTAAGCCTTAGCGCCGGACTTCTCCATCTTCTTTACGAGCTCTTCAGCGTACTTTGTAGGATGGAGCTCGAGGAATGCCTGACCGAAGCAAGCGGAGAATGTAGGTGTAGGCTCTGTGATTCCACGCTCTGTACCAGCGAGCTTAGCTGTGAAGCCTGAGAGGAAGTAGTACTTTGTCTGCTCAGGTGTGAGGATGGAAACAGGAGGGAGTACGCCGAAAGCGTCTGCAGAAAGGAAGATTACGTTCTCTGCAGCCGGGCCGGAAGAGATCTTGTTAACGTTCTTAGCGATCTTCTCGATGTGGTCGATCGGGTAAGAAACACGTGTGTTCTCTGTAACGGACTTATCAGCGAAGTCGATCTTGCCGTTAGAATCAACAGTTACGTTCTCGAGGAGAGCGTTTCTCTTGATAGCGTTGTAGATGTCAGGCTCATTCTCCTTGGAGAGGTTGATAACCTTAGCATAGCAGCCGCCCTCGAAGTTGAATACGCCGTTGTCGTCCCAACCGTGCTCGTCGTCACCGATGAGGAGTCTCTTAGGATCTGTGGAAAGTGTTGTCTTACCTGTACCGGAGAGACCGAAGAAGATTGCTGTGTGCTTACCTTCCATATCGGTGTTAGCAGAGCAGTGCATGGAAGCGATGCCCTTGAGAGGGAGGAAGTAGTTCATCATGGAGAACAGACCCTTCTTCATCTCGCCGCCGTACCATGTGTTGATGATAACCTGCTCACGTGATGTGATGTTGAAAGCAGCGCATGTCTCAGAGTTGAGTCCGAGTTCAGCATAGTTCTCAACCTTAGCCTTGGAAGCGTTGTAAACAACGAAATCAGGCTCGAAAGAAGCGAGCTCTTCGTCTGTAGGAACGATGAACATGTTCTTTACGAAGTGAGCCTGCCAAGCAACCTCAACGATGAAACGGATAGCCATTCTTGTATCCTTGTTTGCACCGCAGAAAGCGTCAACTACGAAAAGTCTCTTGTTAGAGAGTTCCTTCTTAGCGATGTCCTTAACAACAGCCCATGTTGACTCTGTCATAGGGTGGTTGTCGTTCTTGTACTCGTCTGTTGTCCACCAAACTGTATCCTTGGAGTTAGCGTCCATAACGATGTACTTATCTTTAGGAGAACGTCCTGTGAAGATACCTGTCATAACGTTAACGGTATCAAGCTCAGTTACCTGACCAACTTCGTATCCCTCAAGACCAGCCTTTGTCTCTTCTTCGAAAAGGAGTTCATAAGAAGGGTTGTAGACGATCTCTGTTGTTCCGGTAATGCCGTACTTTGTCAGATCAATGTTTGCCATATTCGGAAACCTCTTTCTTAAAAATTTAACAAAGTAATTATATCCTACGGCGTTTCAAAATGTATTTAATTATTCTTGTTTTTTCGGTGAGTTTTGAGGAGTTTGAGCGACTATTTTCGATTTTTTATCAAGTAATAGTCATAATGATTTTCATTTTTACGTTATAATATTATCAAAAATAATTAAGGAGACTGAAAGCATAATGTCTATCGATATACAGAAAGTAAACGCCAAGGGTGCGCAAATAGAGTATTTCAAGTACGGAGAAGGGAAAAGGACCATGGTCGTCCTGCCCGGACTAGCTGTAAAGAGCGTTCTTTTATATAAGGACATGGTAGCCGATGCTTTGGGACTCTTCGGAGAGGGTTTTGAAGTCTATGTTTTTGACAGGAGACTGAACCTGCCTGACACATATTCCGTTAATGACATGGCAGATGACTATATTGCAGCATTTGAGGCTTTGGGACTCAAGGATGTCGCGATCTACGGCATCTCCCAGGGCGGCATGATCGCTCTCGCCCTCACTCTCAAGAGACCTGACCTGGTAAGCGCACTTGTCCTCGGTTCAACATCCGCAAGGATCAGCGATGAGTCAAAGACCGTCGTAAAGTCCTGGAATACCCTTTCTGCCGCTAAGGACGAGCAGGGACTTATAGATTCATTTATCAAATACGTATATTCACCGGCTTTCGTGGAGCAGTTCGGTCCTGCGATCGCTGATTCGTTGAATGGCATTACGGATGAGGAGTTCAAGAGGCTCACTATCCTTACAGGCAGGATGAACGAATACGACGTTTATGAGAGGCTTAATGAGATAAAATGCCCAACATTGATAATGGCAGGCGATGAGGATGCGGTACTCGGGAAGACGGCTGCTTCCGAGCTTAATGAGATCAAGGGAAGCGAGCTTTATGTGTTCAAGGGATACGGGCACGCTGTATACGACGAAAATCCCGAATTCAAGGAGAGGGCAAAGGCGTTCCTGGTCAAAACTCTGTTATAATTTCTGTACATTAAATCAGGGGTGGTCTTATGTCGAAATCAGGTAAAAAGGCGTCTAAAAAGAAGGTCTTGAAGATCGTTTTGATTTCGCTGGCCGTGTTTATCGTCTTGAATCTGATAGGCGCAGCTGTCGGGACGTCGACTTCCATCACTCATCCGTCCAGGGAGTCCTACGATGACCGGATCAAATACGTAAAGGATCAGGGCCTCTGGGGCGATTTCGATTCCTATGATAAGACGGATTATAAGGTCTCAGGCCTTGACGGCTATCAGCTCAGCTGCACCTGCGTTTCGTCTAAGGAGACCAAGGGAACCGGCAGATACGTCATTATCTCGCACGGACATAAGAGCAACAAGTACGCTATGGTCAAGTTCGTTGACCCCTATATCCAGCTCGGATTCACATGCATTATCTACGATCAGAGGGCACACGGCGAAAACGCCAAGGCGCTGTGTTCAATGGGCGGATGGGAAGCTCAGGACCTGAATTACCTGATCAACGATACTTTCAGCCGCTATGGCGACGTTAAGGTCTTGGGCCTTCAGGGAGAATCAATGGGTTCATCTACTTCACTTAACGTGCTCAGATACACGGATAAGGTCGATTTCATCGTATCCGACTGCGCCATGGAGAGCCTCAAGTACATGGTCCACGATATGTATAACGATATGTATCTGTATCCTTTCGGAACATGCGCCGATATCGGATTCAAGCTTCTTTATAAGATCGATACGGCAGAAGTCAGCGGCATAGATGCGATCAAGGGCAAGAGCGTCCCCGTATTCTTCATTCATGGTGCTGATGACGACTGGATCGACGTTGAAAACAGCAAGGATATGTACGATGTGGCTATCAAGCAGGGAAGCTATGCGGCTATCTGGCTCGTACCCGGCGCAAAGCACGGACAGGCCCTCAAAGTTGCAGGCAAAGAAGCATACAGAGACCATATTTATTCATTCCTTCTTGAGGCTAAGGTAATAGAAGCTGAGCAGGAACAGGCGGATGCCGCTTAAATTGACAATAAAATAGCGCTTTTATATAATTAACTGCGCAACCGGGGTTGTGGCGGAATGGCAGACGCAGCAGACTCAAAATCTGCCGACCATAAATCGTGTGGGTTCAAGTCCCACCAGCCCCACCAAATTTAGAATCAGTGGCTGTCGTGATTTGCGATGGCCACTTTTTTTTGTCGCGATGTTCTCTGTAAGCTGCTATGTTTTGGGTAAAAGAGAGAAGGTAACAGAGACTTTTGGCCTGAATGACACGATATTCTCTGTAAGCTGCTATGTTTTACGTAAAAGAGAGGAGGTGACAGAGAATGATCCGATACTGCAGTTCAAGGCTTGATTTCCAACCCGTTTTTGCAACACTGGTTGCTGATATGGTTTATAATTTCATAAAAAGGAATCACTATGACTAACCCCTGGAACAAGATCAAACTTACAGATTACGAAAGCCACATGAGCCTGGACTCCGTCGGCCAGCTTCAGGCTTTAAACCGCATGATGGCTTCCCAGTTTGATTCTTTCCCGGTAAAGACTGCAATGGTCTTGGGCGTAGCCGGCGGCAACGGCCTTGAGCATATCGATACGGACAAGTACCAGACCGTGTACGGCGTAGATATTAATGAAGATTATCTAAAAGAAGTCTATAAGAGATATAAGGACAAGGAAAAAGTCTTAAGATGTCTTCAGCTGGACCTTATAAATGAAGCGGACATGCTCCCGCACGCGGAATTAGTCATAGCGAACCTTTTGGTTGAGTACATTGGTTACGATGCCTTTAAGAATGCGATAACAAAGATCGATCCGCAGTATGTTACTGTCGGTATCCAGATAAACGTGGATCAGGATGCCTGGGTTTCTGATTCGCCTTATCTGCATGCTTTTGACAGCCTTGATGAAGTCCATCATCAGATGGAAGAGAAGGAGCTGACAGAATGTCTTAAGGAAGCCGGATATTCATTAATTGGAACAGACAGGGAAGACCTGCCTAACGGCAAGGCTCTCGTAAGGCTCGATTATAAAAAGGATATATAATCTCATAAAGGAGGAAAGACCATGCTCTGGATAATCATCATCTCAGCAGTAGTAGTTATCTCGCTTGTCGGGCTGGTCGTTTTCTCGTATAAGAATGCAAAAGCGCTTACGAGGCCCAAACTTATCCCGGCTGACAGGGAGATCGAGATCAATAAAGAGCGAGGCCTCTGGATGGATTTCGACAAATACGATAAGCAGGATTATCAGATTGCCGGTAAAGACGGTTATATCCTTAATTCCACGTTCGTAAGCACAGAGCAGACGAGAGGCACCGGCAAGTATGTGATCGTTGCCCACGGCCACACATCCAGCCGTTACGGCTCAGTTAAATACGTTAATTGCTACATTAAGCTTGGTTATTCCTGCATTATCTACGATTCCAGAGGACACGGCAGCAATGCTCCGGATAACTGCACTTTGGGAAACATTGAGTCCCAGGACATGATCAAGGTCATCGAGGACACGAGAAACAGATACAGCGATATCAAGGTTCTTGGCATCCAGGGCGAATCTATGGGCAGTTCAACTGCTCTGATAGTCACCAAGTTTGACCCGAAGATCGATTTCATCGTGGCTGATTGCCCGAATATGGGCGCTTATGAGGTCATAAGCGACTGCTATAACAATATCCATCTCAGATTCCTTGCGGTATTCTGCTGGCTTGGCGGCAAAATATTCTTCGGAGTTGACTGCAAAGAGTCTGACGCGTACAGGGATATGAAGGGAACTTGTCCTGTTCTGTTTATTCACGGTGCAGGAGACACTTTCATCAAGCCTTACCATAGCGAAAAACTCTGTGAGAAGGCTAAGAAAAATGGGGCTTACGCAGAATTGGTCATGGTTGAAGGCGCAGGCCATGCAAGATGCAGGAGTGTCGCAGGGTTTGAAACATACACGGGCTATATCGATAGTTTTCTTAAGAAACTCGGTGTTTATTAAAGCTTTTGTCCTTGTAAGCGATAAAACAAGTAGTATAATCAGATTATAAGAGGTGTTACCCACTAGACGGTTACCTCAGATAGTTAGGTACTATGACCGCTACTTTTCGAAGAGGGGCGGTCATTTTTTTATGTACTCAATGAGTAAGCCAACGATAATTGCAATCACGGTAAATACCACGATTAGAATCTCATAACTGCTCATCAGCACCACCTCCTTTCTCTTGAAGGAGATTAGAGGTAACCGCCTGTGTCACGTGGGTAACACTCAATACAATTTTACAACGGATTTGGGCGCTGAAACCGTAGTTCAAAATGTTGTCCGCTTAATCAATGGTTGGCTTCCTTCCAAAATGTAATATTACTTTCCTTGCAATTCACCACTGATAAGCATAGAATTTTTGATAGCAAAACTTTAAACGGTCCGGCGAGGCCGTAAGTGCTGTAAAACATCTATATACTTGTATTTTACGGATTCCTTTCTGCCGGACGGGTGGCTCATAGCCATACACTATAGCGGAAGGAGTTTTTTTATGGTTTTGATTCCCGGTCATGAACTGATGGATGAAGCGGCGATGTCGCGTGCTTTGATCAGGATCTCGCACGAGATCGTTGAGAGAAACGACGGACTTGATAATGTCGCTATCATCGGGATCCAGAAGAGGGGTGTGCCCCTCGCGATGAGGATCAGAAAACTGCTTGAAGAGATCGAGGGAGTTAAGGTCCCGATGGGCATCCTCGATATCACTTTCTACAGAGACGACCTTTCAATGCTCTCTGCACATCCGGTCGTAAACGGCACGGACATTCCCTTTGACGTAACCGGCAAGAAGATCATCCTGGTAGATGACGTACTCTACACGGGCAGAACGACAAGGGCTGCAATCGAGAATATCTTCGATATGGGAAGACCTGACAGCATCCAGCTCGCGATCCTCATAGACAGAGGCCATAGACAGCTTCCGTTCAGAGCTGACTATGTCGGAAAGAACGTTCCTACCGCTATCACAGAACACATCGATGTTGAAGTTACTGAAGTTGACGGCAAAGACCGCGTAATACTGCTCAAAGAGGAGGAAAAAGCCTGATGGGACTTAAGAGTAAGGATCTCCTCGGTATGAAGCAGCTTACCGCGGAAGAGATCATGGAAATCCTTGATACTGCTAAAACGATGAAGCTCGTTATTTCGTCTGCCAACAAGAAGACATCGCATCTTCAGGGCAAGTCTGTAGTAACGCTCTTCTATGAGAACTCCACAAGAACAAGACTTTCATTCGAGCTTGCTTCCAAGTACATGGGATCTGCATCTGCAAACATCTCAACATCAGGAAGCTCAGTAAACAAGGGTGAGTCACTCCTTGATACGGCAAGAACGATCGACATGATGGGTACGGACATCATAATAATGAGGCACAACCAGTCCGGTGCGCCTCATTTTATTGCGCCTTACCTCAAGGCATCTGTAGTCAACGCAGGCGACGGAATGAACGAGCACCCGACTCAGGCACTCCTCGACATGCTCACGATGTACGAGAGATTCGACAAGTTCGAAGGCAAGAAGATCGCCATCTGCGGCGACATCTACCACAGCCGAGTAGTAAGATCCAACGCTATCGGACTTAGCAAGCTCGGTGCGCAGGTCAGCGTTTACGGCCCCAAGACCATGATGCCCACAGGCATTGAGAAGATGGGCGTAAGGATCTCAGATTCCGTAGCAGACTGCGTAAAGGACGCTGATGCGGTAATGGGTCTCAGAGTACAGCTCGAAAGACAGCAGAAATCACTCTTCCCGTCGGTAGCAGAGTACGCTCACTTCTATGCGATCACGCCTGAGATGCTCGCTTTAGCAAAGCCTGATGCATTCTTGATGCACCCGGGTCCGTGCAATCACGGAGTAGAGCTTCCGACAGCGGTCTATGACTGCGACCAGTCAGTCATCAATGAACAGGTAACGAACGGTGTAGCAGTCAGAATGGCTGTTCTCTACCTGCTTATGGCAAGGAGGAATAATCTGTGAGAATCATATTGACCAACTGCAAAGTATTCGGCAATGACAAAGCCGATAAGGTATATATCGAAGACGGCAAGTTCGCTAACGAATTCGCTGAAGATAAGGCAGACAGAGTAATTGACCTCAAGGGCGCCATGGTTACACCGGGCCTTGTAGACATGCACTGCCACTTAAGAGAGCCGGGCGGAGAGTACAAAGAGACAATCGCTACAGGTACAGCAAGCGCAGCAAAGGGCGGATACACATCCATCTGCTGCATGCCTAACACAAATCCTACGGCTGACAACGCAGCTGTCATCAGCGGCATTATGAAGAAGGCCAAGGAAGCTGATAACTGCAGAGTCTATCCTATCGGCGCTGCCACAAAGGGAATCAGCGGCGACCAGATCGCAGAGATGGGACTCATGAAGGAAGCGGGAATCGTAGCCGTATCTGATGACGGCCACCCGATCAAGAACGCAGGCATCATGAGAAAGGTCATGGAGTATTCTTCAGATTTCGACCTGCCCGTACTTAACCACTGCGAGGATCCGAGCCTTTCTGAAGGCGCTATGAACGAGGGCGAGGTATCAACCTCCATCGGCATCAGGGGAATCCCTACTGCAGCTGAGGACATCATGATCGCAAGAGACATCATATTGTCCGAATACCTGAACATACCGGTACACATCTGCCACGTCAGCACAAAGGGCGGCGTCCGCATGATCAGGGAAGCAAAGGCAAGGGGAGTAAAGGTCACGGCTGAGACATGCCCTCATTACTTCACTTTGACAGACGACATGTGCGAGACATACGACACAAACTTCAAGATGCATCCGCCGCTTCGTACCGAAGAGCATAAGCAGGCCATCATCGAGGGCTTAAAGGACGGAACCCTTGATGCGATTGCAACAGACAACGCGCCTCATCATGCTGACGAGAAAGTCTGCGAATTTTCTGTTGCATTGAATGGCATATTAGGGTTTGAGACTGCCTTCGCTTTGGGGTACACTTATCTTGTAAAGACAGGAGAGATCTCTCTCGAGAAACTCATCGACCTGATGTGCTACGGCCCGTCAAAGATCTTAAAGCTTGGAAGGGGCGGCATGAATGTCGGAGACGACGCGGACCTTGCAGTCTTCGACTTAGACCATGAGTTTACCTTCGAGAAGGACAAGATGCTCTCCAAATCCAGAAACACACCTTACGACGGGTGGAAACTTTACGGTGAGACCATACTTACGATAATGGGAGGAAAAGTGACTTATGAAAAACTTTGCTGATGCTCTGGTCAGAAAGATCGCCGAGACCAATAACCCTTCGGTAATCGGACTCGATCCCAAGCTCGATTACATTCCTGATCATATCAAGAACCATGCCGAGCAGATCTTCCCTGAAGAGGCAGCCAAGGCAACTGCCAAGGCAATCTGGCTCTTCAACAAAGAGATCATCGACCAGACCTGCGACATCGTTCCTGCCATCAAGCTCCAGTATGCTTACTATGAGATGTACGGCGTAGAAGCTATCAAGACTATGCTTCTTACCGCAAGATATGCGCAGAAGAAGGGCATGCTCGTCATCGGCGACTGCAAGAGAAACGACATCGGATCTACTGCTACCGCTTATGCTGAGGCTATCCTCGGCAAGACAGATCTCCTCCTCGGCGAAACGATGGAGATGAGCGGTTTTGACGCATGCACAGTCAACGCTTACCTCGGTATCGACGGCGTTAAGCCTTTCATCGATGTCGCAAAGAGAGACGGCAAGGGTATCTTCTGCCTCGTAAGAACATCCAATCCTTCCGCCGGCGACTTCCAGGATGTTGAGCTTGCTGACGGCCGCATGCTCTACGAAGTAGTAGCAGGCAAGGTCAATGAGTGGGGCGAAGGCCTCGTAGGCGAAGAGGGATTCTCTTCAGTAGGTGCTGTCGTAGGCGCTACATGGCCTGAGCAGGCTGTCCAGCTCAGAAAAGCAATGCCTAATGCCTTCATGCTCGTTCCGGGCTACGGTGCACAGGGTGCAGGCGCTGACGCTGCAGTCGCAGGTTTCACTGCTGACGGCAAGGGCGGTATCGTAAACAGCTCAAGAGCCATCATGACGGCATGGCATTCACGCATGGACATGAAGCCTGAAGATTTCGGCCTTGCTGCAAGGTTCGAGGCACAGGACATGCAGAAGAAACTCAATGAAGCATTAAAGAACCGTAAGTACGTATAAGTAAATGGCAATCAGAAAAGAATATAAGATCAAGTTAGTTTCAAAAGAATTATTAAACTCAGATACCTGCTATCTTGGATTTAGTTGTCCCGAGATAGCAGGTACTGCTGTTCCCGGACAGTTTGTAAATATCTCCGCGGGAACCATGTTCCTCAAGAGACCTTTCGGAATCGCAAGTGTCGACAGGGAGAAGGGAACATTCAATATCGGCGTTAAGGTCGTCGGTAAAGGCACGGAGCAGATAAAGGCATTTGAAGTCGGTACAGAAGTGGACTGATTGGGTCCCTTAGGTAACGGCTTTGATTTTGAAGGCTTTGACAACGTTATCCTCACGGGAGGCGGAACTGGAGTATTCCCGATCAATTTCGCTTATGAAGAGCTCGTAAGACAGGGCAAGAACGTCACGGTCTGCGAAGGCTTCAGAGATGCAAGACAGGTAATCCTCAACAAGGAGGGCTATATCCTCACGACAGATGCAGGCGATATGGGCATCAAGGGTACCGTTATCGCGGGACTTGATACGCTCGACATCAAAGATACTGATAAAACTTTCATCTGCTGCGTAGGCCCTATCCCCATGATGAAGGCCGTAGCAGGCTGGGCAGATTTAAAGGGCATGAAATGCCTCGTATCCATGGAACAGAGAATGGCATGCGGAGCAGGAATCTGCCTTTGCTGCATAGTAAAGGTCAAAGACGACGGTCCTGACGGATATAAGAACTTCAGATGCTGCAAGGAAGGCCCGGTATTTGACAGCAGGGAGGTGATCTGGTCATGAGCACATCTCTTAACGTCAACGTAGGTAACGTAAACCTAAAGAGCCCGATTATTCTTGCATCAGGAACATGCAATTTCGGAAGGGAACTTGCCGAGTACTATGACCTCAATATCTTAGGCGGTATCTCTTCCAAAGGACTTACGATTAAGCCCAGAGCCGGCAATCCCGGAGTAAGAGTCGCTGAATGCGATTCGGGTATGCTCAATTCCGTAGGTCTTCAGAACCCCGGAGTTCATTATTTCATCGAACACGACCTGGATTTCATGAAGGAATCAGGCGCAGCGGTAATAGTCAACGTTGCTGGACACAGCTTCGAAGACTATGTTGACATGGTAACGACATTGGATCCCCATAAGGATAAGATCGATGCACTGGAGATCAATCTCTCATGCCCGAACGTAAAGGCAGGATGCATGACGATCGGATCTGACCCTGAAGCGATCAAGGCGATTACGGCTAAGCTCAGGAGCCTTACGGATCTTCCGATCTGGATCAAGCTCACGCCTAACGTAACCGATATCAAGGCTACGGCTCTGGCTGCCCAGGCGGGCGGTGCAGACGCTGTCGTTCTGATCAACACTCTCATGGGCATGAGGATCGACATAAGGACAAGAAGACCTGTACTTACAAACAACACCGGTGGATACTCAGGTCCTGCGGTCAAACCCGTAGCTATCAGGATGGTCGCTGAGTGCAGCCAGGTATTGGATATCCCGATTATCGGATGCGGCGGTATCGCTGACTATAAGGACGTTATCGAGTTCATGATCGCAGGCGCATCTGCAGTTGAGATCGGAACGGCTTGCCTGGTTCATCCCGCGCTGCCCGTAAAGATCACGGAAGATCTCGATAAGTATTGCGAAGACAACAAATTAAATCTTAAAGAACTTACCGGAACATTGCAGCGCTGGTAAGAAGGAGAAGCTATGAACGATAAAGTAATTGACGCACTTTTTGAAACACAGGCAATAAGGATGGCACCTGCTGATAATCCGTTCTGGTATACATCGGGTATGTTAGGACCCTTCTACTGCAATACCCACTTCCTCTTGAAGAGCGAGCAGGATGCTGGCGACATGCTCAAAGTTGTTGAAGCATCTATCGCTGAGGACAAGCTCACCGCTCCCAAGAAGATCTTCGAAGCACTCAAGAAGTACTACGACATGGGCGGCACTTTCAAGATGACTATGGACCGTCTTGCAGAAGAAGCCAAGAACTATGAGTTCGACTTCATCTCCGGCGGAGAGAGAAGAGACTATTTCTTTTCCATGCTTCCCGCATACCTCCTGGGCAAACCTCATCTCACTATCTACAAGGACATGAGCTCTGCTTATTCAGAGAACCTCGAAGGCGAAGCAGTTACTCCTACGGAAGAGATGCTCAAGGGCAAGAAAGCGCTTCACATCTGCGACCTGATCAACACCGCTTCATCTTATGAGAGAGCATGGGTTCCCGCTATCAGGGACTTAGGTGCTGACATCACGGATACACTCGCAGTTGTAGACAGATGCCAGGGCGGTATGGAAGTCCTTGAAGGACTTGGCGTTAAGCTTAAGACGCTTACCAAGATCAATGCCGAGTTTTTTGAGGATATCTACAAGAATGGTAAGATTAATGAGGCACAGAAGGATTTCGTACTGAAATATCTTGAGTCGCCTTCAGAATATATGGCACATTTCCTTAAGACTCATCCTGACTTCATTGCAGGTGAGCTCGCAAAGGGAGGCAAGGCCGCAGACCGCGCCAAGCTTGCCATAGAGAAAGGATACGCAAACGCATGAAGAACCCATATGCCGGCTTATATGAAGTAACCGAGATCCATAACTTAAGGGACGTCATCAAGAAGAGACTTCACGAGTTCCCTGAGAACCCCGTATTCCTCGTAAAGGAGAAAAAAGGCGGAGAATATATCCCGATCTCCACAGAGAAGTACGATCACGACATCGATTCCCTCGGAACATACTTCATGAATACAGTCAAGAAGGGCGCAAGGATCGCTATCTTCGCTGAGACCAGATATGAGTGGTATGTATCCTATCTCGCAACGACAAACGGAACGGGATGCGTAGTTCCTCTCGATAAGGAACTTCCCGTAGACGACGTACTCAACATGCTCACAAGAGCTGAAGTTGATATCGTTCTGTTCTCTAAATCCAAGCTGGACATCATTAATCAGGTCTATGGCAAGGTCGATACGGTCAAGCAATGGATCAGCATGGATCAGACGACAGACGAGAGATTCCTTTATTACTACGACTGCTTAAAGCAGGGCGAAGAGAAGCTCGCAGCAGGAGACAAGATCTTCACAGAAGCTACGATCGACCCTGAGGAGATGACTATCCTCCTGTTCACGTCAGGAACAACAGCTAAGTCAAAGGCAGTTATGCTCTGCCAGAAGAACATCTGCAAGAACCTCATGTCGATGTTCTCGATGCTCTATATCGACAGGAGCGATGTATGGCTTTCTGTACTGCCTTTGCATCACACATATGAATGCACCTGCGGTTTCTTGGGCCAGGTATACAGAGGTACGACAGTTGCTATCTGCGAAGGCCTCAGATACATCGCCCAGAACATCCAGGAAGTTAAGCCTACATGTATCCTAATGGTCCCCGTTATGCTCGAGCTCTTCTACAAGAAGATAATGAAGGGCGTCAATGCGGATCCCGAAAAGGCAAAGAAGCTCCAGAAGGGTATCAAGCTTGCAAATGCCCTCCATCTTTCAAACAAGATGAGAAGAAAGCTCTTCAAGCAGATCCATGACGTATTCGGCGGAAGGATGAGGCTCATTATCCTGGGCGGTGCTCCGGTTAACCCTGAGATCCTCACGTTCTTCCAGAACATCGGATTCAAGTGCGTACAGGGCTACGGCCTTACAGAGTGCGCTCCTATCCTTGCTTTGAACCGTGACAAGCAGTTCAAGAACCATGCAGCAGGTCTGCCGCTTCCGGGCTGTGACGTTAAGATCCTTAATCCCGACTCTGACGGAATCGGTGAGTTCATCTCCAAGGGCGACAACAACTTCCTCGGTTACTACAACGATCCCGAGAATACTGCTCTTGCATTAGACAGCGAAGGTTACTATCACACTGGCGACTTGGGATACATCGATGAAGACGGTTTCTGCATAATCACAGGACGCAAGAAGAACGTCATCATCGCCAAGAACGGCAAGAACGTATTCCCGGAAGAGATCGAGTTCCTGCTTTCACAGTCACCTTACGTTGCTGAATCCGTTGTATCCGGCGTAAACGATGAGGTCAAGGACGATATAGTTGTAACTGCTACGATCTTCCCGGATCTCGATGAGATCAAGGCTAAGCTCGGCATCGAGACAGAACCTACTGAAGAGCAGATAATGACTATCCTCAAGGAAGTAGTTGCTGCTACGAACGAGAAGCTCGAAAGCTACAAGAAGATCAAGAATACGGTCCTCAGGATGACAGAGTTCGAGAAGAACACTTCGAAGAAGATAAAGAGATACTGATAGATAGTGATTCATATGCGAACAAGCAGCAGGCAGGGAGAGGTCCCTGCCTGTTTTTGTCTGTTTGGACTCCAGAAGGGGTGGAAGTAGCTGTTTGGGAAGCCATTTAAAAGAAAACGGATACCCAAACGGAGCATTTGGCATTCAGGAGGGGCAAAGTAGCTGTTAGGAAAGCCGTTTTAAAGAAAATGGATACACAAATGGAGCATTTGATATTCAAGAGAGACAAAATATCAAAGCAGATACCCATATTGAGAATTGATCGCCGGCCCCGCTTAATTTCTTTTACAGATCAGCCTTTGAGCCGTCAAGGATGCCTGCGGCACATTCTTCGAATGCTAACGTCCTTGACTGCTTCCGGCTGATCTGTGTTTTGTGTTCAAGCGGGGCAGGCGATATGAATGAGCCGATATATCACATAGACCGTGTAATACGTGAAGGTAATGTACAATTCGAAGACGGAGAGCATATAATATATGTAAATGGTGCCATTAAATCCAAAGATACTGCTCTTGGTAAGCTTATGAGTGATTTTTATTGTACTCAAGCGGATGATATGTGTTATAAGGAATTATCTAAAAGGGTTAGGCAATATAAAAACACTGAGAAAGGGGTAGATAGTATGTGCGATATATTAGATGAGATGAGAAATGATGTAAGAACAGCAACACGAATCGAAAACGCTCGAAAAATGATAAGTAGTGGCAAGCTTTCAATTGAAGAGATTGCAGAGTTTTCAGGGCTTTCTTTAGATAAAGTTAGAGAACTTGTTGGTAACAAGTCTGCCTGAGCAATAATGACAATAGATGCAGCGGGGCTCTCTTCGGAGAGCCTTTTTGTTTGTACGGGCGCATATATTAAATAAGATAGACACAAAAGGGCTACTAAACTATAATTCGATATTGGAAGTTTCATAACAAAAATAGAGATAGAGGTATTTATGTTTAACGACAGTGATGTCCAGAGGATATTGGAACAGGCGATGTCCACCACGGCGGATTTTGCCGAAGTCTTTCAGGAAGTTACGGAGACCAAGTCGGTTGGCTTGCTCAACGGCAAGGTCATAAGAGCGTCCACCGGTTTTGATTCCGGTACGGGCATTAGGCTCCTTGCGGGAACCAATTCCGTATATGTTTATTCGAGCGATAACGACATCGAAGTGCTCTTAAAGCTGGCCAAAGAGGCGGCTTCTGCCATCAAGGGCAATGACAAGGGCAGGATTGAGGCATTAAAGGAGCTTTGCTCCACGACCAAGGCTCAGGTACAGATCGATCCAATGACAGTATCCAAGTCTGATATGGTCGATTTCTTAAGAAAGTCATCTGACTTTGCTTTAAACTACGATCCGCTCATCACGCAGGTTGCAGGAAGCATCGCTTCCAGCTGCAGGACTGCAAGAGTCATCAATACCAGAGGTGTTAATACCGAGGATACGACCAGAAGGATCCGTCTTTCTGTTGAGACCATTGCCACCAAGGGCAATGAGAAGCAGAGCGGCAGGGTTGCTCCGGGAACAATGAGAGGATATGAGTTCATCAACGAGTATCCTATCATCGACAAGACCAAGGAAGCATGCGATACGGCAATCCGCATGGTAAATGCGGGATATGCGCCTTCTGCTAAGATGCCCGTAATCCTGGGCAACGGATTCGGCGGAGTAATCTTCCACGAGGCATGCGGTCATGCGCTCGAGTCAACGGCAGTAGGGATCAAGGCATCTTACTTTAACGATAAGCTCGGCGAGCAGATCGCATCTTCAGTAGTAAGTGCAAGAGACAATGCGCGTATCGACGGCGAGTGGGGATCTTATGCAACTGACGATGAAGGCAATACTTCATCTGATCTTCTCCTCATCGAGAACGGTATCCTCAAGAACTACCTCGTAGATGAGCTGGGCGCAAGGAGGATGAACTGCAAGCCTACGGGCTGCGCAAGAAGACAGGATTATTCCTATGCTCCGACATCCCGCATGAGCAACACCTATATCTGCAACGGCGAATCCGATCCCAAGGACATCATCGCCAACACTGAGTACGGACTCTACGCTACACAGATGGGCGGCGGTTCAGTTGATACTTCAACGGGAGACTTCAACTTCGCTGTCAATGAAGGATTCATGGTCAGAAACGGTAAGATCGCTGAGCCCGTAAGAGGCGCGACTCTCATAGGCAAGGGCCAGGAGATCCTGAAGAACATCGACATGGTCGGTAACGACCTTGCTCTTTCAGCCGGTATGTGCGGATCGATCTCGGGCGGAGTACCCGTAACCGTAGGCCAGCCTACCATCAGGGTTTCTTCGATCCTGGTAGGCGGAAGAGATGCTTAAGGAGCTAAACATATGGATATAAAGACAGCTGAAAAGTTTATGGAAAAGCTCGTCAAGGCCGGTATGGAATACGGCTTTGAAGAGTGCGAGGCATCCTATGCCGAGAACGGCTCAATGAGCATAGACATCCTTAAGGGTGAAGTATCAAGCTACGAGAACAGCGCAACGAGCACATTGTCATTCAGGGGCCTTAAGAACGGCCAGATGGGTTATTGCTCAACAAACATCTTGAGCGATGATTCGATCGATTTCCTCTTGAAGTCTGCAATGGAGAACTGTGAAGTCTTGAACGATGAGGATCCCCAGTTCATATACTGCGATGAGAATAATAAGGACCTGTATTTCTCACAGATCAAGGATGCATATGCCAAGAATACATACAATTCATTCTCTGAGCTTGGATTAAAGCTCGAGAAGGCGATCCTCGCGCTTGATGAAAGGATCGATGCGGTAGATAACCTGTCGATCTCATGCAGCAGGGGACCTTATCTGATAATCAACTCAAAGGGACTGCATTCATATAAGGATACGGACGGCATGACCATCTTTGCAGGGGCAAGGGCTACTGATTCAGACGGCTCCGTAAAGACTGGCGGACACTTCTGGATCGGCAACGACATCGACGAGTTCGACATGGACAAGTTCCTCAAGAAGTTCAAGGAGAACATAATCGGCAAGATGGGAGCTAAGTCCTGCAAGTCCGGAAGCTATAAGACGATATTGAGGAACGAGGCTTTCCATCAGTTCTTCATGGCATTCTTCGGCAATTTTACCGCCACCATGATGCAGCGCGGCCTCTCGATCCTTGACGGCAGGGAAGGCGATACCATCGCATCCGAGGTGTTTACCCTCAAGGAAGAGCCTATGTACGACAAGGCCCTTACCAAGATCCCGTTTGACGATGAAGGCGTTCTTACAACGAGCAAGGCCATAATCGACAAGGGCGTATTCGCTACTGCACTCTACGACTTGAGGTCAGCTTATAAGGCCGGAAAGAAATCAACTGGCAACGGCTTCAGGAGCGGAAGCGCTGTATCAGAGGCTCCGACGAACCTGATAGTAGAACCCGGATCCAAGTCGTTTGAAGAGCTCTGCGCAGAAGTCGGCGAGGGAATTATCCTTACCGATCTGTCAGGACTTCATGCTGGCGTCAATCCTATAAGCGGCGATTTCTCGCTTCTTTGTGAGGGATACCTCATCGAGAACGGCAAGCAGGGAAGGCCTGTCGAGCAGATCACAGTTGCGGGAAACTTCTATTTTGCGATTCAGGATATCCTTGCGGTAGGAAATGATATAATCAATATGCCTTTGGGTGAGGGCGAGTTCTTCACTCCGTCGGTCCTGATCAAGGAACTATCCATTTCAGGTGAAGATTAAGCTATTCATAACGAAAGAAGGACAAATAAATGAGCACAGTTGACACGATTGCACTCCACGGCGGTTACAATCCGGGAAACGGCGAACCCAGACAGGTTCCGATCTACCAGAGCACAACATGGAAGTATTCCACATCAGAAGACATGGGTAAGCTCTTTGACTTAGAGGCTTCCGGATACTTCTACACAAGACTTCAGAACCCTACGAACGATTTCGTAGCTTCTAAGCTCTGCGCTATGGAAGGCGGCTTCGCAGGCATGCTCACATGCTCCGGCCAGGCTGCTAACTTCTTCGCGGTATTCAACATCTGTGAGGCAGGCGATCACTTCATCGCTTCAGCTAACATTTACGGCGGAACATATAACCTCTTCGGCGTTACATTCAAGAAGATGGGCATCGAGTGCACATTCGTTGACCAGACACTTCCTCTTGAAGAACTCCAGAAGTACATCCGTCCCAACACAAAGTGCGTATTCGGTGAGACAATCACCAATCCTACAGTTGACGTTCTCGACATCGAGAAGTTCGCAACACTCGCACACAACAACGGTATCCCGCTCATCATGGACAACACGTTTGCAACACCTGTAAACTGCCGTCCTATCGAGTTCGGCTGCGATATCGTAACTCACTCAACAACAAAGTACATCGACGGCCACGGTTCATCCGTAGGCGGTGCCATCATCGACTCAGGTAACTTCGACTGGATGGCTCACGCTGACAAGTTCCCCGGACTCTGCACACCTGACGAGTCATATCACGGACTTACATATGCAACCAAGTTCGGCAAGGCTGCTTACATCACAAAGGCTACGGCTCAGCTCATGAGAGACTTCGGATCGATCCAGTCACCTCAGAACGCTTACTACATCCAGATTGGTCTTGAGTCACTTCCTGTACGTATGGCACGTCACTGCGCTAATGCACAGAAGGTCGCTGAGTTCCTTTCTCAGGACGACAGGATCGCTTGGGTCAAGTATCCGGGCCTTGAGTCTGATTCACAGCACGAGCTCGCTAAGAAGTATTGCCCTAAGGGAACATGCGGCGTTATGTGCTTCGGCGTAAAGGGCGGTAGAGACGCTTCCATCAAGTTCATGGACAGCCTCAAATTCGCTACTATTGCTACACACGTTGCTGACTGCAAGACATTGCTCCTGCACCCGGCTTCACACACTCACAGACAGCTCACAGACGAGCAGCTCAAGGAAGCTGGAATCCCCGGCGATCTCATCAGATTCTCCGTTGGTATGGAAGATCCTGATGACATCATCGCTGACCTCAAGCAGGCCTTGGATAAGATCGGCTGAGATCAGAGTAAAAAATTTGATTTTGCGTTGCCCTTGGTGTTGGTCACCAGGGGCAATGTTCATTAGGGAGAGTATACGTAAGTTGAATAGCATTATAGTAAATTGGCGCTGGCGCGCGAGCGCCGCCCGTGTCATGAGGGGACGTGACCCCTCATGACATGGCCGGCAATGAATATATGCCCGAATTTGACCGTGATTTGGGCGTAAATTGGCAATAGAATTAAGAAAAACCAATTGGGGAACTGGTATGAAACGAATCATTTGCATTAGCTTGCTTCTTTGCATGCTCGCATCTACTGCGTGCAGCAATATGGCCGTGGCTACAAGCAGCACGGAGACTACGGCTGAGACAACAACTGAGTTAGAGACGACTGAGACTACTGAAACGACAACTGAAGAGACTAGTGAAGAAACAGACGAGACAACGACGGAAGATACCACCGGGGAAACGGAGACTACTGCGGAAACAACCGCAGGAACAACAAAAGCCGCTGCGAAAGCCAAGAAATCCAAGTTCAAGTATAAATACGGCGTGTTCTTAAGCGTTACTAAGAACCTGAACAAACTGAAGAACTACGAGACTGTCGTTATTGATGCACAGAACTTCAAGAAGAAGGAGATCAAGGCTTTCAAGGCTAAGGGACACAAGGTTTACAGCTACATAAACATAGGATCGCTCGAGAACTTCAGGTCCTACTATAAACAATACAAGAGCCTGAAGCTCGGAAATTACGAGCATTGGGACGAGGAGATATGGATCAACGTAACTGATAAGAAATGGCAGAAATTCATTACTAAGACTCTGATCCCGTCTTTGCTTAACAAGGGGATCGACGGATTCTTCGTGGATAACTGCGATGTTTATTACCACTACAAAAAGAAGGGGATAATGAACGGACTGACCGTTATGATGAAAGCTATGGTCGCAACGGGCAAGAAGGTCCTGATCAACGGCGGTGACTGTTACCTTGATGCGTACTGCAAGTCGGGCGGTAAGTGGAGTTACGTCATTACGGGTATCAATCAGGAGACGGTGTTCTCTAAGATAATCTGGAACAAGAAGAATAAGTTCGGAACGGCAAGCAAGAAAGACCAAAAGTATTTCAAGAGCTACATAGAGCGCTACGCTAAGAAGGGTGCAGATATCTATCTGCTCGAATACACCAGGGACAAGAAGCTTATATCCAAGATCAAGTCTTATTGTAATAAGAAAGGCTTTGGGTATTACGTTTCGGATTCGGTGGAGTTGGATTAATAGAGTGAATTGGCGCTGGCGCGCATGCGCCGCCCGTGGCATAAGGGGGCGTGACCCCTCACGCCATGGCCGGCAAGAACGCAGTTTAAGTAAAGATATTCAATGCTTTTAGTTGAAAATGTTATAACTTTTTGCAAAATCACAATAGAAATTGACAAAAGAAGTGATATATTAGAAAAGTTACTATTTCTATAAATATGCATATTTATAATTTTAGGAGTTGTTCTAATGACAAACAATCTGCAAAACAGGCAGGAAGAGCAAGAGATCGATCTTCTTAAACTGCTTAAGGTTCTGTGGAGCAAGATCTGGATAATAGGTGCGGCTGCTATTGTAGGCGGCGTAGCATTCTTTATGTTCACGTTCTTCTTCATTACACCGAAATATCAGTCATCAGCACTTTTATACGTAAACAACAATTCGCTGAACCTCGGCTCGACGAAACTCAATATCTCATCCGGTGATATCTCGGCATCAAGCTCACTTATCGATACTTATGCCGTAATCCTCAAGAGCCGTACCACATTGGAGCAGGCTATTAAGGAGGGTGCTCTTCCTTACGATTATGAAAAACTCGTTAAGAAGGTATCAGGCGGCGCAGAAGGAAAGACTCCGGTATTCAAGATCACTGTAACCGATTCAAGCCCTGAGATGGCTGCTCATATCTGCAATACGATCGTTGAGATCATGGTAGATGAAAGATCAGGTATCTCGGCTATCGTTGAAGGTTCATCAGTTAGCGTTATCGATTACGCAGTCGTATCAACCAAGAAAGCATCACCGAGCTTATCCAAGAATACAGCTATCGGTATGCTCCTCGGATTTGTAGTTGCATGCGGTGTCATTATCCTGATCTCTCTCATGGATACAACGATCAGGGAAGAGTCTTACCTCATCGAAACATACAAGGATATACCTGTTCTTGCCAATATCCCGAACCTGTTTGCGGATACGTCAGGCGGATACTACGGCTACGGCAGTTCATATGCTAGGGCCAGTGAGAAGGCTAAGAAAGACAGCTCTTCAGAGAAAAAGTCTGAACAGAAGGGAGGCAAGTGATCATGGCAGATAAGAAGAAAGTACTTAAGAGTACAGATGACAGTAATGACATCATCGGTTCAAAACTCAGCTTTGAAGGCCGTGAGGCTTATAACCTCCTTAGAACGAACCTTATGTTCTGCACTAAGCGTAACGACCGTAACGCAAGGGTTATCGGTGTTACGAGTTCAGTACATGGTGAGGGCAAGTCGCTTACCATCATCAATCTCGCATATTCAATAGCTGAGAGCGGAAGAAAGGTCATCCTCGTAGAATGCGACCTTCGTCTTCCTACACTCAGAAAGAAGCTTGGAATACCCAAGGCAACCGGTGTTTCAAACTTCCTGGCAGGCGTAAGTTCTGAGAAGGCAACACTTCAGAAAGACGTTCTTATCGATGGCTTTGACTTCCTACAGGCAGGTGACATCCCGCCGAATCCTTCAGAACTCTTGGGTTCTAAGCAGTTTGCAAATCTTATCGATAACCTTGCCCAGGCTTATGACGTCGTTCTCATCGACCTTCCGCCTATAGGAGAGGTCTCTGATGCACTAGTAGCTTCAAGAGCTGCTGATGGTCTTGTACTTGTAGTTAGAAATAACTATACGAATGCTTCCGACCTTGACTATGCTCTGAGGCAGTGCAAGCTGGTTAACGCCAAGGTCATCGGATTCATATATAACGATTCCGAGTCCAAGCTTGCCAAGTACAAGTACGGTTACGGCAAGAAGTATAAGTACGGCTACGCTGACGCAAACAGAAAGAATCAGGATTAATGTTTGACGTTCACTGTCACATACTTCCCGGTATTGATGACGGAAGCCGCGATGTTCAAATGTCTCTTGAAATGCTCAGACGAGAGTCTGAACAGACCATTGAAGGAGTGATATTCACTCCTCATTTCTATGCGGCGCAGAATGATCCTGAGACATTCCTTAAAAGGCGTGACAAGGCATTAAAGGAATTAGAGGCAGGCTTAAAAGATCTGCCTGATTTCCCAAAATACACCGTAGGTTCTGAAGTCCACTATTTCAGGGGAATGAGCAGGGCAGAAGGTCTTGAATCACTATGCATAGGTAATAGTGACTATATCCTTATCGAGATGCCTTTCAGAGACTGGCAGCCAGTATTTGTCGATGAGATCGAAGAGATGTCGACTGTGTTGGGTCTGAAGGTGATAATCGCTCATATAGAAAGATACTTCGATCAGGATAAGAAACTCGTAAAAAGGATAATCGAAAACCCTGATTTCCTGATACAGTGTAATGCAGAGTTCTTCATTGAGAAGAAGACCAGTTCCAAGGCCGTAAAGTTCCTTAAGAAGGGAAAGATAGACCTTCTGGGATCTGACAGCCATAACTTGGATGACAGAAGGCCTAATCTGGCTGAAGCACTGGCGATAATAGAGAAAGTCGACAAGAAAGGCGCTTTGGATCACATAAACCGCATGAGCCGTACGATATTCGATCAGGCGCTCTAAACCGGAGGACGACATATGAATAAAGAAAGATTAGTTTATTCAGTCCTCAGTGCAGTAATGTTCATATCCGGAGCAGCATTGCTGTTCTACTATTATTGGGCAAACGGCTATATCGATATGCCCATATCGCAGGGAATAAGTGAAGAGGAAGTAGAATATACTAATCCGTCTCTGCCAAAACAGATCGTTCCTACTGTCAGTGAAACATCTGAAACTGATGAAACTACTGAAACAACCGGTGAATACGAGATCCACAACCAATACAAGTCGGCTATAGATTTTGACCAGCTGAAGAAGACAAACAGCGAGATAATCGGCTGGATGCAGATGACAAACCCTGAGATCAGCGCTCCGATACTCATGAGCGAGACAGACGATTCTTACTACCTGTCTCACGGCCCCAACGGCAAATACAGTAAGAGGGGATCATTCTTTATTGAGAAATCATTCAATGATCCAGAGTTTGAAGATCCGGTCACGATAATATATGGACACCGTAAGAGTGACGGATCGATGTTCGGCAGCCTTCAGAAGACATTAGAGAATATAGACATCAAAGCCAATCCTCAATACATAGAGATTTATTTGCCAAATTCAACAAAAATTTACCGCATCGTTGCTACAATTCGTCACGATAGTTCGCATGTATTAAGTTATAATAATTTCGATCAAGAGGCTGAATTTATTAATTTCTTCGATAAAGTCTACAGCTCGAAAGGTACTGGAGTACAGTTAGTAGCAGAAGAACGGCCTGAATATGGTGACCGGGTGCTGATACTGTCGACGTGCTTTAAGACAGACAGGACAAACAGGTTCCTGGTTATCGCAAAAGAGTTGACATAATCAGTTTTAGTGTTATCATAATTAATTTAACAGGGTGATTTGTCAAATTACATTTAGGTATATAGGGAGAATTTGACAATTGAGCAAACGTAAATCATTTCTTATACCTTTAGTGGTTTTGCTCCTGGTTTCAGTTATGGGCATTACTGTTTTTGCCGGAAGCCCTACAGCGGGTTTTATAATCCGTCAGAATAACGGCAGCAGTGAAACAGATGATATCTCTGATCAGTTTGAGGCTAATCCTGCCAAAGCAATAGATCTTACGGAAGTCTCAGGACTTCAGGCGAAGATCGATAAAGTCAACAATAAACTCAAGGTCAGTGATTTCAAGTTTAAATCAGGCTATAACATCGTATTGAAAGGTACCGGCGGTACAAAACCCTGGAGAGTATACCTTACTGATTATAAGGTCCCTTCAGGATATGTCGGTATCGTTATCCACAAGAATGGTAATGATTACGATGTCAGAGTGTTCAAAGGCAACGGAACTTACGGGTATATCGATAACATAACATCCGCATCACCTTTCTATGTATATTCCGCTAAAATTGCGACTTCTGCACAGACCGGTGATTTTGCTCCCTCATATGTTGCCATGATTGCTTTAGCTCTTATGGCTTGTGGTACGATCTTTGCTATACGTGCCAAGAGAGCAGGTAAATAAAAAAATATAAAGATTAGAATTACGGCGACTTCAATGAAGCCGCCGATTATATTGAAAGGATCAATATATGAAGATAGATAGAAAGTTAGCAATAATTATCGCAGTAGCAGCATTGTTGATTTGCGGCTCTGTAGGAACAGTATTTGCTTTAAAGAATTTAAATCCTGGTGTTCCTGTAAGTTCAAAAGTTGTTACTACATCAGATACTTCTGATACCGTTACAGAAACTACAGTTGATAGTACAACTGATACAGATACAACGACCAATACAGATACTGATAGTACTTCTGATACAGATGAAACTTCTGACACAGATGCTACTTCTGCAACTGATGGCACAACAGATACTGATGCCACAACAACTACTTCAAAAAGTAGTAAGAAAACTACAGAGCTGTCTTACGGCGGAAAGAAATATAAGCTCCGTAAGAATATGGAAATCGTCCTGATCATGGGTATCGACACACGTCAGAAGATCAAAGATGACAGCTCGACTATACATAGTTCCCAGGCTGATGTTTTGTATGTATATGCCTTAGATCACAATAATAAAACAATACAGACTCTTCAGATAAACCGTGAGACCGTGGCAAACGTCAGACAGATATTCGGAGCAGGATTTGACGATGAATTTGCCAAGATGCAGATCTGTCTTGCACATTCCTACGGTAAGAATGAGAAGGCACGATGCCGCAATACAGTAGAGGCTGTTAGAGGATTGATCAGTAATACTCCTATCGATCACTATATCTCACTTAACATGGATTCCATCTCAATTTTGAACGAGCAGGTTGGTGGTGTTACTGTTACAGTTCCTGCAGGTCTGGAAAAAGCTGATCCTGCATTTGTTGCAGGCGCTAAAGTTACATTAAAGGGAAATCAGGCTGAATTATTCGTTAGATCTCGTATGAGTCTTGATGATGGTTCTAATGCTTTCCGTATGAAGCGTCAGGAGATTTTTATGACTGCTTGGAAAAAGCAGGCTTTATCAAAGATGAACAATGACTCTGGTTTCGCTCCCAAGATGATCCTGGCTCTTTCGAATTATCTAACAAGCGACATGTCAGCCAGCAAACTTTCTAACATTGCTAATAATCTTAAAGATTATAAGGATCTTGGTACGTTGACACCTTCCGGCAAGACGTTAGAAGCCGATGGTAAAGATAGGCTCTTCAAGGAATTCCATGTGGATAAGGATGATCTGAAAAAGAAAGTCATAGAGCTTTTCTATGAAAAAGCTTAAATTTCTAAATCAGAAGAAACAATTTAATTACATAAGTTTTGACTATATTAGTCAAAAATATCTGCTATTTCTCTTTTATATTAATTATAATATGCTAAAATAAACTGAGTTGCCAATTGGCAACTTAGTTTTCTATGGAATAATGATCGTCGCCTTTGTTGCGCGTCAGTATTCCACTGATGTCGATAACAATGTGGAGCTAGAGCTTCGCATGCGTAAGCATACGTAAATTAAGGATATGGATAAGAATTCAAAAAAAATAAAAATGATAGATGATAAACCTAAGTATCACCATTCGTTTGCCGGATGGGTAAAAAGAGCGCTTTTAATCACTATTGTCGATGTACTGACGGTGTTTTTTGTTTTTTTTATGGCGCTGCTGTTTCGATTTGACCTTAACTTCAATTCTGTGCCAAGAGAATATCTTGAGATGTATATTTATCTAGCACCACTTTGGAGTTTGTTCACTGTAGTAGTATTCTACGCGTTGCGTCTTTATCACAGTATATGGACATATTTCTCACTTGATGAAGCGCTTCTTGTTGTTAAAGCTTATTGCATCTTAACTCCTTTGTTCCTGCTTTCATCTTATATTTTAGGCATGCGTATGCCTGTTTCTTTTTATATATTTGGAGTATTCGGAGCCTTTGTTTGTCATGTCAGTATCAGGTTCTCTTACAGGATTTTAAGAAGGGTTTCAAATTGGTCTGAAAGCAGGGACAAAAATATAGAAAAAAAGAATCATCAGAATGTTATGATAATTGGAGCAGGAGATGCTGGAAGCATTCTTATTAAAGAGCTTCAGAACAGTTCCATAACAAATCAGGTGCCTGTTTGCATTATTGATGACAATGTCAGTAAACATGGAAGGAACCTTTACGGCGTTCCGATTGTTGGTGGCAGAGATGACATCATCGAGAAAGCCGCTGAATTCGATGTCGATGCAATCATTTTTGCGATTCCTTCTGCTTCGGGTACAAGAAGAAAGCAGTATCTCGATATAGCTAAAGAGACTGGTTGTAGACTTACTACCTTACCAGGTATTGATAAGCTTGCTAATGGCGACGTAAGTATCTCACAGGTCAAGGAAGTAGAACTTGTTGATCTTTTAGGAAGAGACCCAATTACGGTTGATAACGAAGCTGTATTCAATATGATTACTGGTAAAACGATCCTCGTAACCGGTGGCGGCGGTTCCATTGGATCAGAATTATGCCGTCAAATTGCAAGCCATCATCCTAAACAGCTAATAATCTTTGATATCTATGAGAACAATGCTTACGAGATCCAGCAAGAGCTCTTAAGACAGTATAAGGGCAAAGATTTGAATCTTGTTACATTAATTGGCTCAGTTAGAAATACACATAGAATTACATCTGTTATGCAGAACTATAAGCCTGATATCGTTTTCCATGCTGCTGCCCATAAGCATGTACCACTTATGGAAGACAGCCCTAATGAGGCTATTAAAAACAATGTAATGGGTACATATAAGACGGCTAAAGCCGCAGCTGAAGCAGGTGTAAAGAAATTTGTGTTGATTTCAACCGATAAGGCTGTTAACCCAACAAACATTATGGGTGCCACAAAGCGTATCTGTGAGATGATAATTCAGATGATGGAACGTCAGACTCCTAATACTTCATTTGTTGCAGTCAGATTTGGTAATGTCTTGGGTTCAAATGGATCAGTAATTCCACTCTTTAAGAAACAAATCGCTGAGGGTGGTCCAGTAACAGTTACTCATAAGGATATTACAAGATTCTTCATGACAATTCCGGAAGCAGTTTCTCTTGTGCTTCAGGCAAGTTTCTATGCAGAAGGCGGAGAGATATTTGTACTTGATATGGGCGAACCAGTTAAAATTGATGATATGGCAAGGAACCTCATTAAGCTTTCAGGACTCAAGCCGGATGTAGACATTAAGATAGAATACTCGGGATTAAGGCCTGGTGAGAAACTCTACGAAGAGAAGCTTATGGCAGAAGAAGGTATGAAGACTACAGCCAATAAGCTTATCTTCATAGGAAAACCAATTGAGATGGATGATGAAGCGTTCAAAAAGAAACTAGTATTTCTTGACGATGACAGTAAAGAAGACGATGAGAATATCAGGCAATATGTTATGGAAATAGTTCCTACATATCATCCAAATGAATATTGAGTGCATTTTATCAGAAGGAAGCGATTTTATGATTGACTATACAAAAGATTCTCGATTTGAAGGAATAGTTCCATTTGAAAACAGAGTTTGGCTTGCATCACCTACAATGCATGGTGAAGAGCAAAAGTGGATCAATGATGCTTTTGAGAAGAATTGGATTACTACTGCCGGTGAGAATATTAATGTAATCGAGAAGCAAATAGCTGAGTTCATCTGTAGAAAGCAGGCTGTTGCATTAAGTGCAGGTACTGCTGCTCTTCATCTAGCAATTAAACTTGCAGCTGAGAAGTTGTATGGTCAGCCTTCTGTCGGACATGGAGCATTAGAAGGCAAAAAAGTATTCTGTTCTGATATGACATTCGATGCCACAGTAAATGGTATCTGTTATGAGAATGGTGAGCCGGTATTCATTGATACTGAATATGATTCCTGGAATATGGATCCGGTAGCACTTAAGAAAGCCTTTGAAATATATCCTGAAGTAAGACTTATCGTTATTGCCCATTTATATGGAACTCCTGCAAAGATAAAAGAGATTAGAAAGATTGCAGATGAACATAATGCATTGATTATTGAAGATGCAGCAGAGAGCTTTGGCGCCACTTATGATGGAGTACAAACTGGTACATTTGGTGATTATTCAGTAATCAGTTTCAATGGTAATAAGATCATTACCGGTTCTTCTGGCGGAATGCTTCTTTGTGATGACGAAGAAGATGCAAATAAGATTAGAAAGTGGTCAACTCAGAGCAGGGAAGATGCACCATGGTATCAGCATGAAGAACTAGGTTATAACTATCGAATGAGTAATATCGTTGCAGGTATTGTTAGAGGTCAGTTGCCTTATCTGAAAGAGCATATTGCTCAGAAAAAAGCTATCTTTGAGCGATACAAAGAAGGTCTTAAGGATCTTCCGATAGTAATGAATCCTATTCCTGAGAATACAGAACCCAATTATTGGCTTTCTTGTGCTCTGATTAATAAAGATGCTCTGTGTGAGACCGTTAGAGGTGAAAAAACAGCTCTCTATAGTCACGAAGCTGGAAAGAGTTGCCCTACTGAGATACTTGAAGCATTAAGTGCATTTAAAGCTGATGGAAGACCTATCTGGAAGCCGATGCACATGCAGCCGATTTATAGGATGCATAAGTTTATAACATCTAATGGTAATGGCAGAGCGAGAAGCAATGCCTATATCAAGGAAAAAGGTATGGTAGATGTTGGTGCAGATATCTTTGAAAGAGGATTGTGCTTGCCGAGTGATAACAAGATGTCTTTGGAACAGCAGAACACTATTATTGAAATAATTAAAAATTGCTTTGATTAATAATTGGAAAGATAGCTTTAATGTACGAAAAATACTTTAAGAGAGTTATTGACTTTATTTTATCTTTTTGTGCTATTGTTGTCCTTTCTCCTATACTGATAATTCTTATTTTTATTGGTGCTATTACAATGAAAGGTAATCCGTTCTTTACTCAAGAAAGGCCTGGACTAAATGAAAAAGTATTCAGGTTGATTAAATATAGAACAATGACAAATGAGAGAGATAAAGATGGTAAATTATTACCTGACGAAGATAGATTAAATGGTTATGGAAAGTTTTTACGCTCCACTTCTCTTGATGAACTTCCTGAACTTTTTAATATTTTTGTAGGACAAATGGCGATTATTGGACCAAGACCTCTTTTATCAAACTATTTACCTTGGTACACAGATGAAGAGGCCCATCGGCATGATGTAAGGCCCGGTTTAACGGGCTTAGCTCAGGTACAGGGTCGCAATGCTGTTAATTGGGATGAAAAGTTCGCTATGGATCTCAAATATATAGAAAGAATTACATTTGTTGGTGATATTAAGATATTTTTTTCTACTATTAAAGCGGTTGTAAAGCGTGAAGGAATAAGTTCTGAAAATTCTGTTACTATGGAAAGTTTTGTGGACTATTGTGTCAGTCAAGGGCGTACCCCGAGGAGATAATTTATGACTGAGATTAAAATTGGTGAACCAATTCCTTATAAGTTAACAGCTAAAGATTCGGAGAGTGAATTTGTTACTCGTACAAATGTACAGACTTTGGATAATGCCAATAAAGCAAATAATATGTGGGATCCCCAATATCTAAGTGACTTAAATACGATGAAAGCGAAAGCTAAAGCCGGAGGTGGCGAAAAGCGTATAGAGGCACAACATAAAAAAGGAAAGTTAACAGTTTGGGAGCGTGTTAATTATTTATTTGATGAGGGATCATTTCAAGAGGTTGGTTCTTTAGTCGAATCTCGTTTTTTGGACTTCGGTATGGATAAGAAAAAGCTTCCGGGAGATGGTGTTGTTACGGGTTTTGGAACGATCAATGGTGAACCCGTGTATGTTGCTGCCGAAGATTTTACCGTTATGGGAGGAACCTATGGCGAGTATCATAGCAAAAAGATCGTCCGAATCATGGATATGGCTTTTCAGTCAAAAGCTCCATTTATAACTATTAACGATTCTGGAGGAGCGAGAATAGAAGAAGGAATAAGTGGTCTTGATGGATATGGTGATATGTTTTTAAGACACACGCGCGCATCTGGTAAAATTCCTCAGATAGCAGTTGTTATGGGACCATGTGCAGGTGGTGCTTGTTATGGTCCGGCGCTCTGTGATTATGTTTTTATGGTTGAGAATAGTTCTCAGATGTTCCTTACAGGTCCAGGAGTCGTAAAAACTGTTATGGGCGAGGAGATTAGCACTGAAGAATTAGGCGGAGCGGATACGCATAGTAAAGTCAGTGGTGTTGCACATTTTAAGTATTCTTCAGAATATGAATGCTTAGATGGTGTAAAAAAACTGTTATCATATCTTCCCAAAAATTATAAAGAGAAACCCGTTAAGATTATTGGTAAAGCAAGAGATAATTCAGACAGACTTCAAGAATTAGTGTCAGATAATCAGCGTCGTGGTTATGATATCCATAGTGTTATTGATACTTTTATTGATGAAGGATCGTTCTTTGAAGTTCATCAGGATTTTGGAAAAAGCATTGTAGTTGGATATGCAAGATTGGATTCTGAAGTTATAGGTATAGTTGCCTCTAATCCTATACATATTGGTGGTGCGCTTGATATAGATTCAGGTGAGAAAGCGGCTCGATTTGTTCGTTGTTGTGATTGTTATGGGATTCCCTTGTTAACACTTATTGATGTACCAGGATTTCTGCCAGGAAGTAAGATGGAGCATAGTGGAATCATTAGACGTGGGGCAAAACTTCTTTATGCTTACTGTGAAGCCAGTGTTCCTAAAGTCAGTTTGATTCTTCGCAAGGCATATGGTGGCGCTTATATTGCTATGAATAGTAAAGGGATGGGGGCTGATATAGTGTATGCTTGGCCTATCTCTCAAATTGCTGTAATGGGAGCAGAAGGTGCAGTTGGAATTGTATATAAGCACGAACTTGAGCTAGCAACTGATAAGGCAGCTGTTATAGAACAAAAAATCGGAGAATATAATGAAAAGTTTATGTCTCCTTATATAGCGGCAAAACTTGGAATTATTGATGAGGTAATTAGTCCTGATGAGACGAGGCGTAAGATTAGATTCGCGTTTGAAAGCCTAAGTTCTAAGGAACGCAGTGATTTGAGTTATTGTCATGGCAATATTCCACTTTGACTCTTGAGGTTAATAATTTATGAAAAATATAGTTATTATTGGAGCTGGAGATCTTGGTAAAGAGGTTGTTTGGTTAATTGAAGACATAAATAAGCAACAACCTACTTATGTAATTCTTGGATTCCTTGATGATGATAAGAAAAAAGAGTGTGAAGAGTTTTATGGTTATAGAGTTCTAGGTGATACCACTTATTTAGAAGCTTTAGCTGATAAAACTCCATTGTGTGCTGTTATTGCAATTCAAAACGGGTCAATTAGAAAGAGAATTAGAAAAGAACACTCGAATTTTACTAAATGGGAATCAATAGTACATCCATCTTCAGTTATTGCTTCAACAAGTCCAGTTGCAATGGGAAGTATTGTTTTTCCTCATGTAACAGTTTCTGTGGATACTATTTTAGGCGAATTTAATTTGCTTTATATAAACTCTACAATATGTAATGACTGTAAGATTGGCAATTATGTTTCAGTTATGTCTGGCGCCTCCGTTTCTGAGAGAGTAGAAATAGGTGATGAGAGTTTTTTAGCAGCTGGAAGCACTGTCTATCCTCATAAGAAACTTGGATGTAAAGTTGAAATTGGTGTTGAAGCAACTGCTAGTAAGGATTATTCAGATGGTTCTGAAGTAAGCGAGAAGGCTACTGGTTTTTGTTTGTTTAAATAGTTTTTGTAGAAAGGTAATTAATGAAAAGAATCGTAATAGTTTGTGCCGGTGATTTCGGACGAGAATTGACTTGGCTAATAGAAGAAATAAATAGTCAGAATCCTATCTATGAGATAATAGGCTTTTTAGATGATGATGATAATAAAATCGGTAAAATTTTTAATGGCTATAAATGTTTAGGTAAGATTAATCTTCTAAAAGAATTATCAAAAGAGAAAAATGTTTGTGCAGCTATTGCTACTCAATCAGGCAAAGTTAGAAAGAAGATTGTTGAAGAAAATTCAGACTTCCTCAATTGGGAAACTTTGATTCATCCATCAGCAAATGTTTCTTCTACATCAACTGTTGGTAATGGCTGCGTAATATGTGCTAATTGCAGTATTAGCATTGATTCTGTTATAGGCAACCATTGTATTCTAAATATTGGTACAACAATTGGTCATGACTGTGCTATTAGTGATTATGTTTCTTTTATGTCAGGAACTGTTATTTCTGGTCATGTGTTAATTAAAGAGGGGGCATATTTCGGTTCTAATAGCACTGTAATTCCAAGTAGAAAAATAGGTGAGTGCTCTACGGTTGGTGCGGGTTCCGTGGTAATTAGAAATGTTGCAGATAATGTTACAGTCATGGGCGTTCCTGCAAAAAAAGTTCAGTTTTAGGAGGGTTGATAATTGAACGGTTTAGTTTTTCCTGGCCAGGGTTCACAAGCTCTTGGTATGGGAAAAGACTTATATGATAAACACAATAATGCAAAGAAGTTGCTTGATAGAGCAAATGAAGTTTTAGGTTACGATCTGAAGACGATAATGTTTGAGGGTTCTTTAAATCAATTAACTGATACTAAATTTGCTCAGCCTGCGATATTTACTTGCTCTGCCATGTATTTAGAGAAATTGAAATCTGACGGAATTGATTATGAATATGTTGCAGGTCACAGCCTTGGTGAATATGATGCATTATTGGCTGCCGGTGTATTTGATTTTGAAACAGGATTAAGACTTGTTGCTCAACGTGGAGAGGCAATGAGCCGTATGAATGGAATAGGAACAATGGCTGCGGTTATTGGTCTTTCTGAAGAAGATTTATTTCAATTTATGGTTGATGGAGCTGTGATGGCGAATCTTAATTCAAAAACTCAGATTGTAATTTCTGGGAAAGAAGAAGCTATCGACGCTGTTGAAAAGAATCTTTCGAATAATTCATCTGTGAAATTTATAAGATTAAATGTTTCTGCAGCGTTTCACAGTCCACAGATGAAGGAAGCTGCGGATTTTATGAAAGATAAGATAAATAATGCGGAAATGAATGAACCTAAATGTAATGTTATTTCTAATGTGACGGGTAAACAAAGTAGGAATCTTAACGAAATTAAAGCTAATCTTATAGAGCAGATAACTGGTCAAGTTAGATGGTGTGATACAATTCTTGTCATGAAAAATGCAGGTGTTGATACTCTTTACGAAGTAGGGTACGGCGACGTTTTGAAGAAGATGAATAAGACTATCACTTTCCGACCAAAATGTGTTGGAATAGATATCTGATACGGAGGTGAAATGTGCAAGTATTAAAGATTAATGGCATACATATTGACGGTGTGGTAGCTTGTGTGCCTGAAAACAAAATTAATAATGAAAAATCGCTTCATGAGATGTATGGTGACGAAGCTAAATTGATTATGGAGTCTACGGGTATTAAGACAAGATATATTGCAAATACTGGAACTTCCTCTTCGGATCTCTGTCTTGCATGTGCAGAGGAACTTTTAAGGGGAACAGAAACTGACACAGGAGATATTGGTGCTGTCATTTTCGTTACTTTTACTCCTGATAGACTTATGCCTTTCAATGCTGCAATTGTTCAGGATAAGCTTAGTTTGAATAAAGAAATTCCTTGTTTTGATATATCGTTAGCTTGTTCAGGGTATGCTTATGGAATATATGTAGCTTCAACCTTTGTAAAAGCGACCGGAAAAAAAGTTTTGTTGCTTGATGGAGATATTCAGAGCGCATATATGAGTCCGTATGATAAATCTACAGTACCAGTTATGGCAGATGCCGGATCAGCAACACTTCTTTCTCCTGGTGATGATAAAGCAGAATGGAAATTCACTTTCTATACAGACGGTTCAGGGAGAGAGAGTCTTATGATTCCTGCAGCAGGAAGTGCAAGCCCAATTAAAGTCGAAGATTTAGAATTCAAAGTTTTTGAGGATGGTGGCAGGAGAAGAAACACAGATATCTATATGGACGGATTTACTATTTTCCGTTTTGTTGCAAGTGAGATTTCAAAGTGGCTGTTACGTTTCCTTGAAGCATCAGGTGAATCTGCAGACACAATCGATTCGTTTGTTCCTCACCAAGCCAATATGTATATGATAAAGAAACTAGGCAGAAAGCTAAACATTGATTGGGAACACACATGGCAATCAGGTGATGTTGTCGGTAACTCTGCATCTGCAACAATTCCTGTAACGATTGCTTTTGATGTTGAAAAAAGACTTAATACTGAAAAAGAAAATAGAGTATTGATATCTGGATTTGGTGGCGGTTTATCTGCATCTGCCGGAATTATTACTCTTGATCCTAAATCGTATTATAGATTTTTCCAATATGATGGTAAGAAAGAATAAAACGAAAGGAGTAAATTTGTTATGGAAAAGTTTTTAGAGTTGGTTGCTGAGGTGTTTGAAGTTGAACCGGAGGAAGTTAAGATGGAATCAGACTTTCGTGAGGATTTGCCAGATTTCAGTTCAATGGTAGGTTTTTCTCTTCTTGTAATGATGGAAGACGAGTATGGTATTAGAGTTCCGGTTGAGGAATTCCTCGAGTGCAAAACTGTTGAAGATTTATATAAGAAATGTGTGAAAGAATAATAGAAAAATGATGAAAAATGTACTCATAACCGGCGTCTCTGGTGGCATTGGAAAAGGATTAGTAGAGAAACTACTTAAAAACGGCTACTCGATAATTGGTCTTGATAAAGTTTTAAGTGATGATATTAAGGCTATTGCAAATGAATATCATGGGAATTTGTTTTTACATGAAGCAGATCTTATGAATTCTGATTCTCTTGGATCTTTAATTAATGGTTTAGTTGACGAACATGGTGCACTAGGTGGTTTTGTTCATTGTGCTGGATTTGATAAAATGGCTCCACTTCACCTTGTAAAGTCTGAGGATATTGAGAATCTTTGGAGATTGCATGCATTGGCACCAATGCTTTTGATTTCAGCTATCAGTAAGAAAAAGAATCATTCTGATAACACCAGCATTGTTCTTATTACTTCTCAATCTGCACATGAAGGAGCTATGGGTCATACTGCATATGCTTCAGCTAAAGGTGCTATTGAAGGATATCTTGCACCAGCAGCAGCAGAACTGATGGAAAAGGGAATCAGAATTAATGAGGTATGCTTTGCGCCAGTTAAAACACCAATGGCAAATGGTTGGATGGATAAGTTGACAGAAAATGGAATGCAGAAACTTCTTGAAAGCTATCCTCTAGGTATTGGTGAGGTTGATGATGCCGTAAACCTTATTTGTTTTTTATTAAGCAAAGAATCACATTGGATTAATGGTCAGATAATCACTGCTGATGGCGGTCATAGTGTGAGAAAAGTTTAAAGGAGCTTATGATAATGAAAGATTTTATTGAATTTGTTGCACGCGTTATGGAAGTTGAACCCGAGACTTTGAGTGAAGATACCGCTTATGGTCTGCATGAAAAATGGGATTCAATGATGCAGTTACGTTTAGTTATGGAAATAGAAGAAGAATACGATGTAGAGATTCCGATTGATGATGTGCCTAATATCAAAACATTAAAGGATTTCTATAAATATCTTGAGAAGTAATATATTTGCGGTTGTTTATTTGATTACAATTGTTAATTGGAGTTATATGTAATGCGATGTGCTTTGTTATCTAATGTGACTGTAGATTTGCTTGCTGGAATGCTAAAGAAATCTTCAGATATTTATCTTTCTGCTGGGTTTGATACATGGCAGCAAGAAGTCATAAATCTATCATCAGGGTTATATGGCTTTAGACCTGAAGCAGTAGTTGTTCTTTTACATGCTGGCTCATATGAATGGTCAGATTTAGCATCTGGTCTTCAGATGATAGATGATTGGTGCAGCGTGTTTTCAATGTTGACATCAAATCTTCCTGGAGTGCCTGTTTTTGTATCTTCATTAGATATTTCGATTAAGGCTCATTACGGTGCTGAAATTAGAATAGAAGAGAAACTTGAAAACTATTTGATTGAAAATATACAGGATCTACACAATAATGGAGCAAATATTTACATACTTCCTGTGAAAGATACTATAGTAGAACTTGGTAGAAGCAACTTCTATTCAAGTAAGATGTGGTATGTTGGTTCCATGCCATATTCCATAAAAGGTTTATCCGCTCTTAACGACATAGTTCTTCGCTATATTAGTGTGTTTAAAGGAATGCATAAAAAGTGTATTGCGGTTGACCTTGATAATACACTTTGGGGTGGTGTTATCGGAGAAGATGGTGTTCAAGGTATTCAGCTATCTAATCATAAAGAGGGACAACGTTTTTATGACACACAGAAAATCCTCAAAAAGATGAAGGAACAAGGTGTCATGTTAGCAATATTGTCTAAAAACAATGTAGATGATGTTGAGCCAGTATTTAAGCTTCCGGATATGGTTTTGAAGCATGAGGATTTTGTTGCTGAGGTAATAAATTGGAATTCCAAGAGTGCAAATATTAAACAGCTTGCTAAAGATTTGAACATAGGATTAGATTCTTTTGTCTTCCTTGATGATAATCCTGCAGAACGTGAACAGATGAAAGCCGAATGCCCGGAAGTTACAGTAATTGAATTCCCTAAGGATTCATCTCAACTTCCAGAAATTGTCGAGAAAGCATATAACGATTACTTTCTTAGCCTTGAGGTTACTGGTGAAGATTCTAAAAAAACGGCAATGTATCGGGCAGATACGTTAAGAAAAGCTGAGATGAGTTCCGCAACTTCAGTAGAAGACTTCCTTAAAAAACTTGATATGGTGATGGATATTCATCTTATGAAGGAAGAAGAAGAAAAACGAGTTACTCAACTTACAAATAAGACAAATCAGTTCAATGTAACAACTAAAAGGTATTCCGAAGAAGATATTCACACTTTAGCATCATCTGTTTCTAGTGATGTTATAACGGTTCACATTTCAGATAAGTATGGTGATCAAGGATTGGTTGCAGTACTTATTCTAAAGTATAAAGATGATGAGGCTGAAATTGATACTTTTCTTATGTCCTGCAGAGTTATGGGACGTAATGTAGAGTTTGAGATTATTTCAATGCTTAAAGAAATGCTTAATAGAAGAGGAGTAAAGTTGGTAAGGTCAACCTATATTAAAACCGAAAAGAATGCTCCTGTTTTTGAGTTGTATGAAAAATTGGGTTTTGTATTAGTTGCTGCTTCGGACGAAAAGAAGATTTACAGTTCTTTAACAGAAGCGCTTCCAAGTAGCACTGGAGTTTTCAAAGAGGTTATATGTGAATTATGGTAATAGATCACATTGGTTATGTTGTTAAGAATATTGACAAAGCTAGAAAAACTATGGAAACACTCGGATACATATTTGAAGAAACCATAGAAGATCGTGACAGAAATATATATATTGCCTTTGGTGCAATGGACGGATACAGAGTTGAACTTGTTGCTCCTATAAGTGAAGGTTCACCTGTAGACACATATTTATCAAAGATAGGTCCTACTACTTATCACATCTGCTATAAGAGTAAAGATATTGATGCTGACATAAAGTTTTTACAAGAAAATCGATTTAAGATTTCAATACCATTAGCACCTGCGGTAGCGTTCGGATATAAAAGAGTTGTTTTTATGTATTCTTTATCTGTCGGATTAATAGAAATCGTTGAAGAGTAATTTGTCTTTCAATTTGAGAAGTATAAATATTCTGATTTAGAATTAATGTAGAGAGATTTATAGGTTTAGGAATTTATAAATGAAAGTTTTATATGTAGTAAAGACAAATCGTGGTGCCGCATGGGCATATAGACAGGTTGAATGGATTATAAAACATGGTTTTGATATTAAGTTTACTGTTGTTATGCCTTCTGAATTTGGTGGCTTTGCAGATAATTATAAAACAATTGGATGCAAGGTGATTCCGGCTGATTTTTCATTACCTGTTAAGAGACCATGGAAACTATTTCAAATTATAAAGAGCGTTAGAAGTATAGTTGAAACTGAAAAGCCTGATATTATTCATTCGCATTTTGTTACTACTACTTTTATGATTAGATTAGCTCTTGGTAAGAATTCTCCTAAGCGTATTTTTCAAGTACCAGGGCCATTGCATCTTGAAAATAGATTTTTTCGCTTTTTTGATAAAGCAACCTCGAATTACTTGGATTTTTGGATTGGAACATGTCAATGGACTGTAGATAAGTATATTTCAATTGGAATTCCAAAAGAAAGAGTTTATTTGGATTATTATGGTGATGAAATACCAGAAGTAATAGAGCAAGGTAATAAATTGCATGAAGATTTGCAAATAGGAGCTAATGAAAAGGTAATAGGAATGGTCAGCTATTTCTATAAACCAAAGTACTATTTATTACAGTTTAGAGGCATTAAAGGTCATGAGGACTTCATTGATGCTATAGCGGAAGTAAGAAAGCAAAGTTCAAATGTTAAGGGCGTCGTTGTAGGAAATGCATGGGATGGCGCTTCTTCATATGAACAGAAAATTCATAGATATGCTAGGAAAAAATGTCCTGATGGTATCATTTTTGCAGGCTATCGTTCAGATGTAATAGATATATATCATGAGTTTGATGTAGCTGTTCATCCTTCTTTAAGCGAGAATCTTGGTGGTGCAGGTCAATCTATTAGTCAATTAGTTCCAACGATTTCTACAAATGTTGGTGGTTTTCCGGATATTGTTATTAATGGGGTTACAGGGTGGACTGTTAATCCACATAAACCGAAAGAAATAGCCGAAAAAATAATGTGGATTTTGAATAATAGAGAAGAGACTATAAAAATGTCAACAACTGGACGAAAAATGTATGAAGAGTTACTTTCCTTGGATAACACATGTAAAAAGTTAGTCGATATTTACAATAAAGTATATTCTGAGAAGTTGAAGGCATAAATGATGAATGTAACTTTTTTTCATGATGGTCCCGTTTTGATTGATGAACAGAATAGAGTTCATAGATCATTTTTGACAGAAGAAATAATAGAAAGATATTTCTTGTTAGGTGATCAAATAACAATTGCTACTAGACAAAAAGCAGATGTGAATTTGAAAGATGATACTATTATTCAAATAAATAATGTTTCTTATGAGAATATTCTGAATTTCAAATCTATAAAGTCTTATTTTTTTAATATAGGTAAAGCAAAAAAACGTATAAGACAGCTCGTTAAAAATGCTGATATAGTAATCGCAAGATTACCTTCTTCTATTGGTAGTATTGCAGTTGATATTTCAAAAGAATTGAACAAACCATATATAATTGAAGCTGTTGGCGATCCATGGGAATCACTTCGACATCATTCTATGATTGGCTTTCTTCTTGCACCTTTTGCCAAGGCAACAATGAAACGGCTTCTAAAATCGTCAAAATATGTTATTTATGTCACAAACGAATATCTACAATTGCGCTATCCAACATTAGGAAAAGGTGTTGGTATTTCTGATGTTATACTTCCTAATGTAAGCACAGATTGTTTAGACCAGAGAATTAATAGAATTAAGAGTAACAATAATATGATTACTTTAGGTACTCTTGCTGTAGTGAATATTCGATACAAAGGTCAACAGCATGTTATTAAGGCATTAGCCAAATTAAAGGAAAAAGGACATAAAGATTTCACTTATGTGTTGGTTGGACCTGGCGATCAGCAATATTTAAGAAAGGTCGCAAAAAAGTATAATGTCGAAGATCAAGTCGTTTTTTTAGGTGGTATGTCTCATGAAAAAGCACTTAAATGGCTTGAAACAGTTGATGTTTATATTCAGCCAAGCGAGACTGAAGGGATGCCAAGGGCTTTGATTGAAGCTATGAGCAAAGGTTGTTGTTGTATTGGTTCTGAGGTTGGTGGTATTCCGGAGTTGCTTAAAGCCGAAGATTGTTATCCATCTATTAAAGATCCTTCCGATTTAATTTGTCAAAGAATAATTGCTTGTTCTTTTGATAAAAGAATTATGGATGCGAATATTAACATCGAAAAAACAAAAGAATTTAATTTAGAAAATTTGCAATTTAAGCGCAAATGTTTTTATGATGATTTTTTGAAATGTGAGTTTGATTGACAATGATTATTAGATCACGATTATCAGTTCTATTTTTGTTAGAACTTTTTGGTGTTATTGCAATTTTGGTAATTTTATCATTCCCAACAGTAGTACCGTTCCTTTGGATATTGCCGTTATTTTATCTTTTGGTAATCCCAGTTCTTTTGAACACCGTTTTTAAAGCGAAGTTTTCTTTGTTTTACATTCTGTTTGTTTTTACTGTTTTTTTGCGATATGTGATTCATCCGGTTTTAATATCGGTAACAGGGGAAGCTGTAGAGACAGCTATTAACGCTAGTATTTCTTCTAATACTATGACTAAAGCTGCTGTATTAATGGTATATGAATTATTAGTAACTACTTTAGTAATTTGGATGATTAATTACAATAATACTGTTCGTGATTCTAGATTGATTACTTCAGATAAAATAGATGATCCTCTTTTAGGTAGGTATGTTTTACCCAGAAACACTAGTATTTATAAAGTTGTTATTTTTGTTTCATTGATATTAGTTCTTTTGTTTCCTAGATCAATGAGTTTCTTTTCTTTTGCTGTCGTCTCTTTAGGTCGTATTGATACGGCTACTATGTCTGTGTTTGAGCAGATAGCGGTTATTTTTATTATTACTTCAAAATATTTTGCACATATATTGATACTCACTTGGTTAAAAAAGAAGAATGATGAGAGCTTAAAGAATAAAAAGTTTTATTCTTTAATTGCTCTGTTGTGCACATTGGTTTTTGGTTGTTTTTACTATGGAACTAATAGGTTGATATATTTGTTTACATTTGTTGCATCTTTGTTTCTGTATAGAATCGTTTGGGGAAAATTTAGTAAAGTTGTATTATCTTTATTTTTGTTTTTGGGCGTGATAATTCTAGGTCTATTAACACAAGCAAGGAATTATTATAACTATTATACTGGTTTAACTGGACTGAAGTATTATTTATTCTCAGTAAAATCCATTATTAATGCTTATCTTGGTGGTATTTCAAATGTTGGTGTTGCTATAAACACTGCTGAAATATATGGTGGAAATGCTACTTTGGGAAATCTGGTAGTAGACTTATTAAGGCCGATAGTTGGACTTAATAAATTGTTGCCAGTACGTGACAAGGAACTCTCGAATTCATTTTACAATTATGTATTCTTTGGCGATGATACTATAGTATCTCAAATAATGCCTATGATAGGTTATGGATATTATTATTTCGGTGGCGCTTTTGCTCCTGCTTTTAATATTGTTGCACTCTGGCTGTTTAGTGTTCTGGAAAAAATGCGTTCAAAAACAATGAGGATTGAGTTGATTTTTATGTTTTTGACAATTTCAATGAGGTTATCAACTTTATTCGGAATTAATATGATTATTATAAATAATGAATTGTCTATGCAAATTATTTTCCCTTTATTTGTATATTGGTTAAATAATAAGATTTCGATTAAACAATTATCTAATAGATAACTGAGGATTAACGTGGATTCTGCAAAAAAGAAAGTATTACTTACATTATTATCATCATTAACTGTTCAGTTGTGTAATATATTTGTTTCTTTAGTTATTCCTAAAGTTATTATTTCGATATATGGTTCTGATACTAATGGTATTGTTGCTGCAGCAAGACAGTTCTCTCTTTATTTATCTTTGATGGAAACAAGTATTACTGCTGCAACTTGTTATAAATATATTGAGTATAAAAAGAACGGGGAACTTGATCTCATTAGCGATTTGTTTGAAACTATTGGAAATTTTTATAAAAAAGTAGGAATTGTAATTTCTGTAATTGCTATATTCATAGCTATATTTTATTCGGTAACTTCAAAAAGTGAATTGAATGTAATAACTATTATTTTGTTATTTATATTGTATGAAAGTATTTATGTGATTTCTTATCTTGTATATTATAAATATAACTATGTTTTGTTTGCTGATGGAAAGCAATATTTCATCGCGTTTGGTTCAGTTGCAAGTATTTTCCTTACAACAATATCGCAATGCTTTTTGGCGTATAAGCGTTTTAATATTGTTTTTCTCATTTCATGCGGTGTTTTTATTGATGTTTTTAGGTTAGAGATTAACAGAAGAAAAGTATTACATGACTATCCATTCATTCAACACAGAAAAAGCAAGATAGATAATGGCTTGCTTAAACAGAAATGGGATTCATTCATAATGAGTATTTCTGATAGTTTAAAGTCTATGGTACCAATTCTTTGTATATCTATTGGTTATGGTTCTCAATATGTAAGTGTTTTTTCTGTTTATCAGACTGTAATGCATTTAGGAACTTCTATCATTACTATGTGTTCGAATGGTTTATTACCTGTGTTAGGACTCAAGTTTACAGATGGTGATGAAATGGCTTCTAAGAGTTTTAGGAAGATATCAGTTATTGTCTTAACAGTTGGAACTGTATTAACAACATGTTTTAGTGGGATGATTTTAAATTTTATAAATCTATATATTGGCAATAAGTCCGATATTTCTTATTCGTATCCGATATTAGCATTGCTTTTAATAGCGGATACTTGGTTGTTGATGGCGAGAGCACCTTATGATCTTCTAATTAAGGCAAAAGGAAGAATTAGAGAACTAAGGAATGGTTGCATAGTTGAGATATCAATTACTGTTCTGGTATGTATAATAATGAGCTTGAGCAAAAACTTTGAATTAATTATTATAGGAATTGCTATTTCTTCATTTTATCGAGTTTTGCGAATGTTATTGTTTTGTGTAAATGAATTGAAGATTATTCAGCGTAAAGTCGCTTTGGTTGATTTTTTTTCATGGTTAATAATAGCTTTGTTTATGGGCGGGGTGTCATTTAGATTGCTTCCTTCAACTGTGGGTATAATTGAATTTATTAAGTATTCTTCTATTGAATTGTTTATTTCTGTTTTGTTTGTAGTATTGCTTCTGGGTATATTCTACCGGCGTTTGTTTAGTGTTAAAGATTTTAGAAAGTCTACAGAATAAACGATTCAACTTTTCCAATCTTCGCACAGTTGTTATTACTTAATAGGAGGTTATTTATGCGAGTTATCAGAAAGAGCAACTATGAAGAGGCTTCAATGGCATGTGCCGAGCTTATTGCTTCACAGATCAGGCTTAAGCCTGACTGCAAGATCGGTCTTGCTACAGGTTCAACACCTATCGGAACATATAAGGATCTCGTAGACATGTATAAGGCAGGCAGCCTCGATTTCTCAAAGGTTACTTCAGCTAACCTCGATGAGTACAGAGGACTTGGCGGCGATCACGACCAGTCTTACAGATACTTCATGAACACAAATCTTTTCGATCACGTAAACATCGATAAGAGCAAGACATATGTACCTGACGGACTTGAGCAGGATGCAGTCAAGGCTTGCACAGACTATGATAAGATCCTTGAATCTTTGGGCCACCTCGACATCCAGCTTCTCGGTATCGGAGGAGACGGACACATCGGTTTCAACGAGCCTGCAGATGCTTTCTGCGTAAACACACAGTGCATCGACCTCGAGGAGCAGACCATCCAGGATAATGCGAGACTGTTCTTTGGCGGCGATCTCGCTGCTGTTCCCACACAGGCTTACACGATGGGCATCGGCTACATCATGAAGTCTACGACAGTTATCCTCATGGCTACAGGCGCAGGCAAGAGAGGAATCGTTGAGAAGGCATTCTGCGGTCCTGTTACACCTAAGGTTCCCGCATCGATCCTGCAGCTTCACCCGAACGTAGTAGTAATCGGTGATGAGGCAGCTATCTCTGATGCGGTAGTTGCTGCGGCAAAGTAAGATTTGCAAAAGTTTATTATGCAGGGCCGTCTCAGCTTGAGACGGCTCTGTTTTTTAGTTTGGGAATTAGTTTATAATTCAGACATGCGAATTTGTTTTATCAGGTCAGACAAAGGATATCCCGATTCAAGGGTCGAAAAGGAGATGTATGCTCTTTCGAAAGAGCATGAAGTATTCTTGCTCGGCTGGAACCGCGAGAAGTTCGGAGAGGACGTGATACATGAAAAACACAGCATTCACGGCAAAGAGTTTGACTACTACCTGATACCTGAGATCGCAAAGTACGGCGGAGGCATGAAGAGCATGCTCGGGCCGATGTTGAAATTCTGGAAGAGGGCATACCGCTGGCTTTCTGTTCATCAGTCTGAATATGATGTCATCCACGTAGTAAATTTCGATACTGCAAAGCCTGCGTATAAGGCTGCTTGCAAGTTTAAAAAGAAGATCGTATACGATATCTTCGATTATTATTCAGACTCATATAACGCACCCGGAATGGTGAAGAGTGCCATCAGAAATCTTGAGAATAATTACATAAACAAAGCGGACATTACGATCATCTGCAGTGAAGAGAGAACAGCGCAGATAAGCGGTTCAGAACCGAAGAAACTCATTGTTGTAGAAAACTCTCCTGAAGATATCGGAATCAGGAATGATTTTGCACTTAACCCTGAATCTGACCCGTCGAAACCCAAGGTCGTATATGCGGGCATGCTTGTCTTTGACAGGTTCTTGAAAGAGACTTCTGAAGTTATGATGTCTCGTAAAGACATCGAATGGCATGTCGCGGGATATGGTGTTCTAAGGCCTTACATTGAAGAACTGGCTGGCAATAACGAAAACATCTTCTACTACGGTCCTCTCCCTTATGACGATATCCTCGCACTCGAAAAGAAGTGCGATATCATGACCGCTCTACAGAACCCATCTGTTGCAAACAATAAGTATTCTGCGCCTAACAAATTCTATGAAGCATTGATGCTGGGAAAACCTCTTGTTATGGTCAGGAACGGATCGATCTATAAAGAGATCGAGAACAACTCAATAGGCGAAGTAATAGACGTTGATGAAGGTAAAGTTGAAGACAGGATCAATGCGGCTTTTGACAGCTTGCTCAGCAAGAGGGAAGAGTGGTCTTTAATGGGAACAGCATCCAGAAAACTCTACGATGAGAAGTACCCTTGGAGCAAATCTGCAAAAGCTTTGCTTGACGGCTACCGTTCTCTTTTGAATGCTCTGTAAAAGCTCATCGCGAGCTTCGGGCTGATTCGCGCGATCCTGCAGAAATTCTTCGCGGAACTGCTGCTCGGACCTTTGAGAAAATCCTTGGAATATGCTTTATATATCGGCTTGGCACGCGAGATGAAATCCGCATTTTTAACTTTCGAATCAGCCATTTTTGTGAGGCATCTGTTGACAGCATAAACAAGGCGTGCGTTTGCTTCGGATAATAGTAACGGATGCTTTTCGAGGATGAATTCTCTTTGGGCCGTCATTGCATCTACGATGTCGAGCTGTTTAGGTGAGAATGTTTCATTTATAAAGCTTTCTGCGTTCGATACATAGCTGTATTTCATCAGCTGTCCGATGGTTACGGAATTGCATTTGTCCAATACTTGAAACAGAACATAGTTATCTTCAAATCTTTTTCCGGCAGGAAATCTTATGCCTTCAAAGATGTGCTTTTTGTAGAGCTTTCCCCATACTGCAGCATAGATCACGTTGGTCGTAAGATATTCTTTAAGACATGCTTCGGGGCCTTCGATCACGACAGGATCATCAACGGTAATGTCTTTGTTCTGACCGGAACAGACGATGTCTGAACCGTAACGGTCCATGAGACCCAACAGATACTCAACGTAATCGTCACTTACATAATCGTCACTGTCGATGAAAGTAATGAGATCGCCGGTGCAGATATCAAGACCTGCGTTCCTTGCTGCTGATACGCCGGCATTTTTCTGATCGATAAGCATAATGCGCGGATCCTTTTCCGCAAAAGACCTGCAGATGTCAGCTGAACCGTCCGTAGAACCGTCATTAACGAGGATGATCTCAAGGTTGCCGAATGTCTGGCCGGCAACGGATGCGATGCACTTGTTCAAGTGGTTTTCAGCGTTATAAATTGGTATAATTATGCTTACTTTCATGGAATAATTATACATCCGAACGAGTGAATTATAAAAATGCTGCCGACCATATCGATCATCCTGCCTGCAAGGAATTCCGCTGATTATCTTAACAGATCCATCGACAGCGTTATCTCGCAAAAATATCCCGGATGGGAACTCATCATAATCAACGACGGCTCCTCGGATAACACGCGGGAAATAGCCTCGGGTTATTGTGAAAAAGATCCACGCATCTCACTTTATGATTCAAACGGAGCAGGTGTTTCCGCTGCGCGCAACTTAGGACTTGATAAGGCTTGCGGAAGTTATGTTTCATTTCTTGATTCAGATGACATGCTTGATCCTGAATGCTTATCAGATCTAGTAGGGTTATGCGAAAAAGAGAATGCTGACATAGCGCAGTGTTCGTTCTTTTATTCTTATCCCGACGGCAGGAACGTGCCTGACAATGAAGCAGTGTCTGCAGTCTTTTACGGTCACGATGAAATAATGAATGCATACTTTTCAGGCATGATCGGCAAGGTTAATCTGGCATGCTGGGGAAAGCTTTACAGCAGCGATCTGATAAAAGACATAAAGTTCGATGAAACGCTTAAGATACAGGAAGACGCGTACTTCACTTTTCAGTGTTGTATGAAGGCATCGAAGATCGTTTGCAGCAGTGCGGCGCGTTATTACTACAGCCAGAATCCGAAGTCTGTTATGAATAAGCCTTTCGACGGCAGCAAGATGCAGTATTTCACAGTTCTCGACAGGGAACTTGAGATCTGCTCTGAAAACCAAACGTTATGCGGGAAGATAAAGTTAAGAAAGATGATCACATCACTTGACCTTACGGCTATGATAGTAAGAGAAAAGTCAGGCGGAGAATACCTTCCCGAGCTCAGGGAAACAGCGCTTGAAACGCGCAAGGAAATTGGTGGCACAGAGAAGATAAGTTTTAAGAACAAGATGAAGATCTTTATCCTGAAACACTTTCCGAAAATGTATTACGGACTGCTTAAGATATGAGAACCAAAGCTGAAAAGACAAAACAGATAAGAAACGCATTGGCAGCATCCGCGGCCTCTTTGCTCTGCGCCGGAGTTGCCGCTTTGATCGCTCAGCTTTGTTTTAAACCGGGTGCGTCGATCGTATTCATTGTTTTCGCAATTGCGTTTGCTGTTGTTCTTGCTGCGCTGATCCGTTTGTGGAAGAAGACAGACCTGCTCCGCAAAGTCTTATATCTGTTTCACTGCATCAAGAATCCGAAAGATACGAGGAAGTATTTCTGCCCTTGCTGCAACAGAGACTTCGTTTCGTTTTCCGACATGAAGCTTTACGAAGATACTGAGCGCTACGATCCCGCAAGGTTCAAAAAACAGCGTCAGGACGTATTCTGCCCATTCTGCTATTCTGCTCCGAGACAAAGGATCCTGGCGTATTGGGCAAACGATAATGTCAGTTTGCTGAAGGATTCGAAGATACTGTATTTCGCGCCTGAGTATTCGATGATGAAGTGGGTAAGAAGAAATAACGTCAAGCTTACGACGGCTGATCTTTTCGATCCGAAAACGGATCTTAAACTTGATATCACGGACATAGATATTCCTGATGATTCTTTTGACATGGTCATCTGTAATCACGTGCTTGAACATGTTTCCAGTTATGGCAAAGCTTTGTCTGAACTGCACCGAGTATTGAAACCCGGCGGAAAGCTGATAATAAGTTTTCCGATTGATCCGTCTCTTGATACGGTCTTTGAAAAGGATGCGGATACTGCAGAAGACCGCGTTAAGCTTTTCGGCCAGAACGACCATGTCAGGGTATTCGGTAAGGACAGTGAGGAGATACTTGCTTCATATGGTTTCTCGGTAAGTGTCATCGATGCGGGAGCTATGCCTGAAAAGATACTTCCTGTTACCGGTCCTGCTGATTACGACAGCGACAAGATCTTTTATTGTGAGACGGGTTCCAAATGAACAGGGAACGTGACATAGCCAGGAATGCATTTATCTTTACGGCGGGCAGGATTGCTGCCCAGTTTGCAGGCTTCCTGCTGCTTCCGCTTTATTCCGCACTGCTGACGCCAGAAGATTTCGGTATTGCAGATCTCATCAACACGCTCGTTTTCCTGATAATTCCATTTGTCGGTATCCAGATGGACACCGCGCTTTTCAGATATACGGTAGACAGCAGGGAAGATAAGGAAAAGCAGAAAGAACTGTTCAGTACCGTCATCGTAGTCAACCTGATCCAGATCGCTGTCTATGCTGTGATCTTCTTTATTGCAAGACCTTTCATCACTTTGAAGTATAAGGATTTCCTCCTTTTGAACGTTATCCTCGTTCTGCTGGTAAACACGTTCCTTCAGTTTATGAGAGGCCTCGGTAAAAACCTGATGTATTCCGCCGCTGTGTTTATCACTTCGTTTTCGGGACTGATCTTAAATGTAGTGCTCGTTGCGGTAGTGCGTATCGGCATTACGGGAATCATCATAAGCTCGGCTGCATCGCAGTTCCTTACACTTCTTTTCGCATGTATAGCAGTTAAGCCCTGGAAGTATTTCAGCTTCAAAAAGTTCAGCAAGGGCACCGCAAAGATGTTCTTGAAATATTCGTTCCCGCTCATTCCGAACCAGCTGGCATGGTGGGTCATGGGAATATCAGACAGGCTCGTCATCTCAGGCACTCTCGGCGTTGCGGCCAACGGAATCTATTCTCTCGCAAACAGGTTTTCATCGATCTTTACCTCTGTTTCAGACAGCATCAATCTGTCATGGACGGAATCAACATCACTGCATATCGACGAGGAAGACAGGAACGAATACATAACCGGAATGATCGACAGACTCTTTGTTCTTTTTGCTTCCGGATGCTTTGTTTTTCTTTCGCTGATACCGTTTGCGTTTGTTCTGATCAACAAGGATTATTCGGATTCGTACATGCAGATCCCGATCCTCATGATGGCTGTTCTTTGCCAGGGCGTCGTGGGAATATACAGCGCCGTGCTTATCGCGCTTAAGAAGACGAAGAGTATAGCAGTTACGAGCATTATCGCAGCTGCTGTTAATCTCCTGATCGACATCGTCAGCGTAAAGACCATTGGTATATACGCAGGTTCGATATCCACGTTTGCTGCATTTTTCCTTCTTGCCGCGATGAGATGCGTTTTGGTTAAGCACCTTACGGGAATCCGTCCGAAATACAGGATAATGATCCCGGTAACGTTCTGGGGAACAATCGTTGTGATCTGCTTCTACCTGAGAAATCCCAAGGCAAACCTTATAGCTTTGATTCTGTCCGTTGTCGTAGCGTTCATTGCCAACTTCAAGATCGTGAAAATGGCATTTTCCATGTGCAAAAACAAGATCGATCAGATCAAGCATAACAAGAGAAGAAATCTCGTATACGGAAAGATGGAGGAGTATGAAGGGGAGACCGCTGTCAAAACGGGTTCTGATCTCATCGCAAACAGATCTCTTTCTGAATTGCTGATCTACAAGGATGAATCCTGGAACTACATAAACAAGCTGAGTACATACCGTAAGTATCTTGCAAAGAGAAAGATGCCTCATTGGGAAGATAACGTTTGCGGAAGCGGTAAGTACGAGATCACCGGTGACACAATAAAGGTCAGAACTGATGCTCTTTCCAATAATTGGCTTTGCTTTTACATTGATAAGGACCTGCCGGAGTCTTATGAGATCTCTTATGACATCGCGATCGAAAACGATTTCACGGAGATACAGATTGCGTTCAATTACGTTGATCTTGGAAACCGTTACAGGTTCATGATCAAAGATAATAAGACTTGCCGTTTTGAAGCTGTGTATGATGGTGATTTCCTAGAGTCTTTCAAAGAGATTCCGTTCAGCATTTCACATGGAGAGAAACACAATATCCGTGTCAAAGTCTTGGGTAACAAATATGCTTACTTTGTTGACGGAAACAATATCCTTTCCGTTGAGGAAAAAGGCGGGAGGATCGTTGACGGAGACAGGGTTTGCCTGATACTTTGGAATGAAACGGATGAATCTGGCATCAACTGCGAGATATCTAATATCACTGTCAGGAGTCTGGAAGAATGAAGATCGGCATAGTCACATATTGGAAGAGCACCGATAATTACGGTGAACAGCTCCAGAACTATGCCTTGCAGGAATACCTGAGGGAATTGGGCCACGAGCCCTTTCTTATCCGTTACGATTACGAGGCTGATACCATTTACGGCACGAAGCCTTTGCCGGTGCGTCTGTTGAGAGCATGCAACCCCAAGCGTCTTGCAGCGTATTTCAAGAGCAGAAAGAACAACAGGATGTACAGGAAAAACTGTCTTGAGCATCCGAGAGGCTTTGAAGAGTTCAGAAAAGATCATCTCTCGATGAGCAGGGTATATTCATCCATAGAAGATCTCAGGAACGATCCGCCTGAAGCAGATATGTACATTACCGGTTCAGATCAGGTTTGGAATACGTTCGGAGGAAAGTTTTCCGAGATGAAAAACAGGCTTTCGGCTTTCTTTCTGGATTTCGGAAAAGAAGACGTTAAGAGGGTCTCATATGCCGCAAGCTGGGGAAGAACGGTTATCCCTGAGGACGAAAGCGATCTTATCAGGCCTCTGCTTGCAAAGTTGGACGTAGTTTCCGTAAGGGAAGATTCAGGCATAGGCGTATGCTGCCGTTTGGGAAGGGAAGATGCGGTCCTTGCGCCGGATCCGGTTCTCCTTCACGATGCTGAAGTATACAGGAATCTCTACCGCTCCGGGAATACTGAGAAAACTGACGGCAAATATCTGTTTTTCTATTACTTGAACCCCGATGGTTCATTTGACGGGAAAGCCGTTTTCGACTGGGCTTCGGCGAGAAGCCTAAAGGTAATCTACGTAACTAACGACTGGCATGACGATCTCGAAAGGTCATTCCCTGGTGTCACGGAATGGCTTGAACTTATTGATAATGCGGAATATGTGGTGACAAATTCCTTCCACTGCAGCCTGATCTCGCTCCTTTTCGGCAAAAAGTTCGGGGTGATCAGGAGATCCGGCAGCTTTAAGGGTATGAATACCAGGATGGATACTCTTTTCGCATCCTGCGGCATAGAGCCGAGGTATGTTGACTGCAGTGATTTCGAAGTTTTAAGCCGTCCGGCCGACAAGATCGGCAAAACAGGCCCTGATGAAGCGATGACCCCCGAAAAGATCATTGAATCAGCAACGGGCAAGGCCTGACGTCAAACCATTTTTACAGTTGCAACCGATTTCCATAATGTTTATAATACTTTGAATTATTTTATGCGTATCTACGCGTTTAAATGTGGAGGAGGTTCATCGTGGCTAAAGGTAAACTTACTTTTAACGAGAATCTGTGCAAGGGCTGCGGACTCTGCGTCGCAGCATGCCCTAAGAAAATCCTCGAACTGGACAAGACAAGGCTTAACGCCAAGGGTTATCACCCGGCTACTTGCGTCAACCCGGAAGAGTGCATCGGCTGTACCTTCTGTGCTACGCAGTGCCCGGATGTCGTAATCACCGTTGAGCGTGACTAAAGTTTCGGAGGGAATCTATGGCACAGAAAAGAGTTTTAATGAAGGGCAATGAAGTCATTGCCGAGGCAGCATTAAGAGCCGGCTGCCGTAACTATTTCGGTTATCCTATCACCCCTCAGACCGAAGTCATGCACTACATGGCTAAGAAGATGGTCGAGGCTGGCGGAAATTTCGTTCAGGCCGAGTCCGAAGTCGCAGCCATTAACATGGTTTACGGCGCTGCAGCAGCAGGATTCAGAGTTATGACATCTTCTTCCTCTCCGGGAGTTTCCCTCAAGCAGGAAGGTATTTCCTACATCGCAGGAGCTGAGCTCCCTGCAGTCGTAGTCAACATCGTAAGAGCCGGCCCGGGTCTTGGCGGCATCCAGCCTGCACAGGGCGACTACTTCCAGGCTACAAAGGGCGGCGGACACGGTGACTACAGGAACATCGTCATTGCACCTGCTTCCGTTCAGGAGCTTTATGAGCTCGTAGTTGAAGCTTTCAACCTCGCAGACAAGTACAGAATGACATGCATGATCATGGGTGACGGTACTCTTGGTCAGATGATGGAGCCTGTTGCTTTCCGTGACGTAGAGCCTATCGAAAAGGTTGAGAAGCCTTGGGCTGCCTGCGGAAGAAAGGGTGATTCTTTCCACCACACAGTTACTTCCATCTACATCGATCCGGATGTCCTCGAGAAGAAGAACCTCGAGCTTCAGGAGAAGTACAAGATCGTTGAGGCTAACGAAGTACGTTATGAAGCAATCAACATGGAAGATGCTGAGGTCGTTATCACAGCATTCTCCACATGCTCACGTATCTCCCGCAACGTCATCCGCCAGGCTGCAGAGCTTGGCATCAAGGTAGGTATGATCAGACCTATCACACTTTGGCCTTTCCCTTACAAGGCAATCGCTGAAGCAGCTGATATGCCCAGCGTAAAGGCATTCCTCGACGTAGAGCTCAACGCTGGTCAGATGATCGAAGACGTTAAGCTCGGCGTTAACGGCAAGAAGCCTGTTTACTTCCATGGCAGGCTCGGAGGCAACCTCCCGATGCAGAAGGAGATCCTCGACAAGATCGTTGCCATCCACGAGGGAAAAATGACAGAAGGAGGTAATTTCTGATGGCTGTAGTTTTCGAACCCACAAAAGGCCTTACAGATAAGCCTTTCCACTATTGCCCGGGCTGCTGCCACGGCATCATCCACAGACTTGTCGCTGAGACACTTGTCGAGCAGAATGCACTTGAGACAGCAGTAGGCGTTGCATCCGTCGGATGCACATACAACTCTTATGAATACATTGCTTGTGACATGGTTCAGGCTGCTCACGGAAGAGCACCTGCTGTTGCAACAGGTATCAAGAGAAATCTCAAGGACAGCTTCGTCTTCACATATCAGGGAGACGGCGACCTCGCTTCCATCGGTACAGCTGAGATCGTTCATGCTGCAGCAAGAGGAGAGAAGATCACAGTAATCTTCGTTAACAACGCTGTTTACGGAATGACTTCCGGCCAGATGGCACCTACGACACTCGTAGGCCAGGTAACAACAACATCACCTTGGGGACGTAATCCTGATACACAGGGTTATCCTATCAATGTTTCCGAGTTCCTTGCCCAGCTTCCCGGTGCTGCTTATGTTGAGCGTGTTGCGGTAACTGATTTCAAGAACATCCAGAACGCAAAGAGAGCTCTCAAGAAGGCTTTCGACGTTCAGAAGAACAAGCTCGGTTTCTCCCTCGTTGAGATCCTTTCCACATGCCCTACAAACTGGGGCAAGGAGCCTCTCGCTGCTATGGAATGGCTCAAGGAGAACATGATGACCCAGTATCCTCTCGGATGCTACAAGGGTGCTGATCTCGCATTTGATGAGAACGGCAACTATGTTTCCGGCGCAACACCTGCAACAGCAAACAACTGCGTTAACGTTGGGGAGGTGAAGAAATGATTGATTTCTCTGTAATTTTTGCCGGTTTCGGAGGTCAGGGAATCCTCTCCGCAGGCAAGATGGCAGCAGAAGCTGCTCTTTACGAAGGTAAGGAAGTTTCATGGTTCCCTTCATACGGACCTGAAATGCGTGGCGGTACCGCTAACTGCTCAGTCGTTATCTCCGACGAAGCTATCGGTTCTCCCGTAGTTAACGATGCAGACGTTGTTATCTGCCTCAACCAGCCTTCAATGGAGAAGTTCGAGAAGCAGCTCAAATCAGGCGCTCTCATGATCCTCGATTCTTCCCTCATCAAGACAAGACCTGAGAGAACAGACATCAAGGTTATCGCCATGCCTGCTTCCGATATCGCTTCTGAGCTCGGAAAGATGATGTTCGCTCCTATCACGATGATGGGCTGCATGGCTACGGCAACAGGATGCTTCACAAGAGACTCTTTCGAGAAGTCACTTTACGAGATCCTTCCTGAAAGAAAGCACGGCCTCATTCCTACGAATATGGCAGCTTTCGACAAGGGCGCAGCTTACGCTCAGTAATCAACTGTTATAGTTCAGATCTTAACGGCCCTCGCTGATGCGGGGGCTGTTTTTGCTGTCTTTTATCGGAAGCGGGCTGATTACCTTTTGTTTGCTCATTTTGTTTTCAAAGTGAGCAGACAGCCGGGCTTTTAAGCCCAAATTACACAGGATTACCTGTTTGACGACCTGTTTTAACCTAAAGAGGTCGTGAAATAGAGAATATGGTCCTTTTAACCTGAAAATTACCTGTTATACGAGCTGCTTGATCAAAAAGAGCTCGTATAACAGAGAACTTATGCCCGAAAAATAAGGCTTAGCGGATTTTTTGAAAAAAGTTTTCGATAAACACCATAAAACAGTTGACAACAGTTCAATACTGTTATACACTGTTTGCGGATGGAAGGGATAAACCGGTTACCCGGTCATCCGGAATAAAAGGACCGGCCCGCAGGCGACGGGAATAAGCGCAGGCGGCCGGAGAGATTGGTAAAGGAAAGTAGAAGGTTAAGAGTATGTGGACAACTAAGTCATTAAAAGAAAAAGCTAAGATGATTCTTTCTAAGAATTATTGGAAAGCATTCCTGGTAACACTGGTACTGATCACTGTTACAGGCGCCGGAACCAGTGCTTACAGCGGTGCAAGCAACATCGGCAGCAGCTTCGGCCGTTCGATAGGCAAGTCTTCGAGCAACAATACGAAGATTACAACTACTGATAACGGTTCAGACAAGAAGGGCATCAACGGAGATATCAATGTTGGTATCGATGGCAAGGATGGCAAGGTAAGCGTTAAGATCGAAGACGGAAAGATCATTGTCAACGGCAAGGAGATCGGAGGCGACAAAGGTGAAGTCAAGATCAATATCAACGGCAAGACCTACGAGGTCAGCGATAAGGACGGAAAAGTAACAGTTGATGGTAAGGATTTCAATATCGGTGATGCTTCCGGAAGCGTTGATTTCGAAGACGGTAAGATCGTAGTTAAAGACAAAGACAATAAGGTGCTCTTCAGTGGTGATGCTGATCAGGGCAAGGAAGCGATCACAGCAGCACTCGGCATCTTTGCGGTAGTCTTTGCAGCAGCCATGTTCGTAATCTGCGTATTTGGAACACTGATCGATATCTTCCTCATCAACCCTGTAAGGGTAGGCGGTTACAACTACTTCAATAACCTCCATGAAGGAACATCTAAGTTCACCAACATCTTCGGCGGCTTTGCTCACGGTCACTACAAGGCATCCATCCGCAACATGTTCCTTAGGGATCTGTATGTATTCCTTTGGTCACTCCTCTTCGTAATCCCGGGCATCATCAAGAGCTACTCATACTGGATGGTTCCTTACATTACGGCAGCTAACCCTAATCTCTCAGCTTCAAGAGCTTTCGAGATCAGCAAGAAGACAATGAGCGGTGAAAAGTGGCATACATTCGTACTGCAGCTTTCCTTCATCGGATGGGATCTCCTCGCAATCCTTTCTTTTGGAATCGGAGCTTACTTCCTCGCTCCTTACAAGGAAACAACATACGCAGAGCTTTATGCAACGCTTAAGGAGAAGGCAGTCGCAAGCGGAATCGCAACTGAAGAAGAACTTGCAATTGCAGCATAATTTAAGTTAATAACGGCCGTCGCAGGGTTATAATGGAAAAAGGGACCTGCGGCGGTCCGTTATTTTTGATATCAACGCTGAAAGGAGACGCAATGCACATAATCATCAACAATTCGTCGATGGTACCGATTTATGAGCAGATCGTCGATCAGATCAAAGCTGCGATAGTCACTGGGGAGATCAAGCCCGGTGACCTTCTTCCGTCTGTAAGACAGCAGTCGAAGGATTTGAGGATCAGCGCCCTTACGGCGAAAAAAGCATATGACGCTCTTGAAGAAGAAGGGTTTGTCACAACGGTCCACGGCAAGGGTACATTCGTGTCGGAGACCAACAAGGACAGGATTTATGAAGAACAGGTGCGCGATGTCGAAAAGGACATGGCTAAGGCCGTTTTGAAGGCACGCCAGTCGGGCATTAAGGATGACGACATCAGAAGCATTTTCGATATGATCATGGAGGACAAGTAGGAATGGCGCTGCTTTGTATGGAGCATGCTTCGGTGAAGTATGACCGTTTCAATCTCGATGTCTCCCTGACGGTAGAACCCGGTATGATTACCGGACTTATTGGACGAAACGGCTCGGGCAAGACGACGACTTTCAAGGCGATCGTTGATGTCGTAAGGGCAGGGGGGAAGACTGAGATCTTCGGAAAAGATAACAGAAGGCTGACGGAAGATGAGCGTTCGATGATAGGCATCGCTTATACGGACATCTTCTTCAGCGGTGAATATAAGGTATCCGCAGTTAAAAGGATACTTAAGTCGGCATATAAGAATTTCAATGCCGCCGAATATGACAGGCTTATCAAGAGGTTTGGCATCCCTCAGGGCGGAAAGATCCGTAACCTTTCCACGGGTGAGCTTGCGAAACTTAGATTCATTTCAGCTATGTCGCATGACGCAAAGCTCGTTATCCTGGACGAACCTACGTCAGGTCTGGACGTAGTTGCAAGGGACGGCATTTTGGATGAACTCAGAAACTATATGGAAAACCATGAGGACTCGGCGATAATACTGAGTTCCAACATAACGCAGGACCTTGAAGGCCTTACTGATGACGTATATATGATCGATGACGGAAAGATCGTCCTTCACGAGAATACCGATACGATTACCGATGACTACGGCCTTGTAAAGTGCACGGAAGAACAGTTTGAAAAACTCGATAAAGAGTACGTCAAAGGTGTTAAGAAGGCACCTTATGGCAGAGACGTTCTGGTATCGCAGAAGCGTTATTATCTTGAGAACTATCCCGCTCTCGCAGTTGAGGACGGAACGCTCGACCAATGCCTGATCGTGCTGGCAGGAAAGAATGAGGAGGATAAAGCATGAAAGGTTATCTGACTTATTTCTTTGAACAGCACAAGAGAATGACGCTCGGCTATGCGGTTATAGTCCTGATAACGCTGATTTTTGCGGTCAGCCTGAAGACGACGACAGTGCCTGTTGCGGTTACTATCCTTTACATCAGCATCTTCGCGTCGCTTTCGCCTGTCGCATCACTTAATTCCGACAGGGAAATAGATGAGCTCTTGTCACTTCCGGGCGGAAGAAAGAACCTTGTTACCGCGCAGTATATGAACACAGTTTTCGCGCTTGCAGCATCGCTCGTATCAGCTGCTCTGCTTACGCTCCTGGCTTATGCATTAACGGGAGGGAAGGCGCATCTGCCTTCATTGCTGGTAGTATCGCTCATCATCTCGGTTTCGATGATAATAATCGCGATCATGGTTCCGCTGTCTATGTTCTTCGGTAAGAAGGGACTTCTGATCGGATTTGCCGCAACGATGTTCATAGGATTCCAGTCAGTAGTCAGGAGTCTTTTAACAAACGGCGGTGCTGTTATTTACAAGATCTTAAAGGACTACACGGTCGGTCATCAGATAGAGGGAATCTCGGTTGTCATCAGTGATAACATGTCGCTCCCTGATTTTACTACGCCCGTCTCAGTGATAATGACGGCAGGCACTGCGATCACGGCCATTGTGTCGTCTTATATCATCGCGCGGCTGGTCTTTTCACGAAAAAACTTCAGGGTGAACAAATTGTAAAATTGCACAAAACGCGGGAAATCTTCCCGCGTTTTTTTGTGTTTTCGGTTGGTAAAATAATTTTAATAGTATATAATTACATCAGCGTGGAAAATTCCGCGCACTATTCGGCTTGCTTGATTTTTGCCATGGTGGGCGAGAGGCTGCCGGACGACAGTTTTAAGGGAGGCAGAAAGCACATATATGGATGCTGCTTATTTGTTCAACAAGGGCGAGAACTACATGAGTTACAAGTTCCTCGGTGCTCACCCTTACGAGGATGAGAACGGGAAGGGATTCATATTCAGAGTCTGGGCGCCAAACGCGAGAATGGTCAGCGTTATGGGCGATTTCAACGACTGGAATCCCAATGACTGCAATATGTTCATGCTCGGAAAGACCGGAATTTGGGAGCAGAAGGTTCCCGGAGCACAGCAATGGGACCGTTATAAATACAGAGTCGTAGGCAAGGATAACCGCATTTATGAGAAGGGCGATCCTTATGCAAGACACTTTGAGACGAGACCAAACAACGCTTCGATCATCTACGATCCGGAAGACTATATCTGGAACGATGACGAGTTCTGCAGGAAACGTACCGATGCGCTCGCTCCGAAGCCGATCAACATCTACGAGCTTCACCTGGGTTCATGGCGCCGTCATCCTGACGGAAACTTCTTCTCATACAGAGAACTTGCCATCGACCTTTCCGATTACTGCAAGAAGATGCACTATACCCACATCGAGCTCATGCCTATCTTAGAGCACCCGCTCGACGATTCGTGGGGATATCAGGTAACGGGCTATTATGCTGTCACTTCGAGATTCGGTACACCTGCGGACTTCAAGTTTATGGTAGACGTTCTGCACCAGAACGGCATTTCCGTAATCCTTGACTGGGTTCCCGCGCACTTCCCGAAGAACCTCGAAGGCCTTGTAAGATTTGACGGCACACCCTGCTACGAGTACGCGGATCCGAGGATCGGCGAGCACCGTGAATGGGGCACTTACGTTTTCGATTATTCCAAGAACGAAGTCCTTTCGTTCCTCATTTCCAATGCGGTATTCTGGATCGATGAGTTCCATCTTGACGGTATCCGCGTAGACGCAGTTTCATCAATGCTTTACCGCGACTACGGACGTACGCAGTACATCCCGAACAAGTACGGCGGAAACGAGAACCTCGAAGCTATCGAGTTCTTCAAGAAGCTCAATTCGACACTGCGCAAGAATTATCCTTATGCGATGCTCATCGCTGAGGAATCCACTGCATGGCCTAAGGTTTCACATCCCGTTGAAGACGGCGGTCTGGGCTTTACACACAAGTGGAACATGGGCTGGATGCATGACACTCTCGATTATTTCTCGACAGACTCTTACGCAAGAGGCTGGCATCACGACGAGTTCTGCTTCTCGATGATGTATGCTTTCGCAGAGAATTACATTCTGAGCCTTTCACATGACGAAGTCGTTCACGGAAAGCATTCCCTCATCGACAAGATGCCGGGTGATATCTGGAGAAAGTTCGCGTCACTTCGTACCATGATGCTCTACCAGATCAGCCATCCGGGCGCAAAGCTCAACTTCATGGGCGCTGAGTTCGGACAGTTCATCGAGTGGCGTTTCTATGAGCAGCTCGAATGGTTCCTGCTCGACTATGAGTCACACAGGCTCCTGCAGAATTTCAATTCAGAACTCAACAAGTTCTATATCGAGCATCCCCAGATGTGGATCGACGATCACACATGGGCAGGATTCGAATGGATCGCAGCAGACGATATCAAGAACAATGTTTTCGTATACAAGAGATCTTCACCGAACCCGAAGGAGAACGACATCTATGTTGCTCTCAACATGGTTCCGCAGCCTCTTGAAGATTACAACATCCCGGTCTACGAACTCGGCACATACCGCATTGTCTTCAATACGGATGACATGAGCCACGGCGGATCAGGATATCCCACCGGAACTGATGCAATGGGCTGCTTTGAGGCGATCGACGAGCCTATGAGCGGCAAGCCGTATCACGTATCGGTAAATCTCCCGCCTCTCGCAGGTATCTACTTCATGAAGGTGAAGGATCCCAAGCCGAAGAAGGCGAAAAAGACTGCAGAGAAGAAGCCGGCAGCAAAGAAGCCTGCTGCTAAAAAGACAGCAGCCAAGAAACCCGCGGCAAAGAAGGTTGAAGCGAAGAAACCTACTGCTGCGAAAAAGGCTCCTGTCAAGAAACCTGCAGCAAAAAAGCCCGCGGCAAAGAAGACCGCCAAGGCAACTGAAAAAGCGAAATAATTAAGGATATAAACCGGAGGTAAAATCATTATGGCTAAGACTGAAGTCGTTGCGATGATACTCGCAGGCGGACAGGGAAGCAGGCTCGGCGTTCTCACAAAGAAGATCGCAAAGCCGGCAGTTCCTTTCGGAAGCCGTTACAGGATCATCGATTTCCCGCTGTCAAACTGCGTTAACTCAGGATTCGAGATCGTAGGCGTCCTTACACAGTACCAGCCTCTCGCGCTCAATACATACGTCGGAAACGGACATCCTTGGGACCTCGACCGTAACAATGCCGGTGCGTATATCCTTCCGCCTTATCAGACGGCAGGCGGTTCTTCCTGGTATAAGGGAACTGCAAACGCTATCTATCAGAACATGAGCTTTATCGACGATAACAACCCTAAGTACATCGTCGTTCTCTCAGGCGACCATATCTACAAGATGGACTATGCTGCAATGCTCAAGTCTCATATCGAGAAGGGTGCTGACGCAACTCTCGCAGTATATGAGGTGCCGTGGGAAGAAGCTCCGAGATTCGGTATCCTTAACACCAAGGAAGACGACATCATCGAGGAGTTCGATGAGAAGCCGGCAAAGCCGAAGAGCAACCTCGCATCGATGGGTGTCTATATTTTCACTTGGGATGTATTAAGACAGGCTCTTATCGACGATGAAAACGATCCCAACTCAAGCAACGACTTTGGTAAGAACATCGTACCTAACCTTCTTGCTCAGGGCAGAAAGCTCTGCGCTTACAGATTCTCCGGTTACTGGAAGGATGTAGGAACGATCAGTTCTCTCTGGGAGACTAACATGGATATCCTTGATAAGCCTGAAGAGATCAATCTCGTAGACAGATCCTGGAAGATCTTCTCAAGGAACCCGGTCAAGCCTTCACACTTCATCGGTAGCGGCGCTAAGGTCAAGAATTCCGCACTGACGGACGGCTGCCGTATCTTCGGTGACGTTGAGCATTCAGTCCTTTCTGAATCAGTTATAGTCGAGAAGGGTGCAATCGTTAAGGATTGTGTCCTTATGCCGGGTGTAGTCGTTCAGGAAGGTGCGCACATCGAGCGCTGCATCGTTGACTTCGGAACGATCATCGGCAAGAACGTTACCGCCGGTGCGTTTGTTGAGGGCGAAGGTGCATACACCAACAAGAAGATCTGCTCAGAAGGCATCTGCGTTTTCGAGCGCGGTCTGAAGATCAAGGACGGCGCGGTCATTCCGGGCAACAGTATGGTGGATACTGATGTTGAAGCTTCTGATGAAGAGAACGTCATCGAATCAACATTCAGGGTATGAGGACAGGAAAAGGAGATTGATATATGTTTAACAACGCAATGGGCTTGATATTAGCCGACAACAAGAAAATATCATTAGGCGAGCTCTCCAATCCGCGTGCTCTTTCCGCTATGCCTTTCGGCGGCAGATACAGGATCATCGACTTCATGCTTTCAAACATGGTCAATACCGGTATCAAGAACATCGGTCTTCTGACTTACAACAAATACAAGTCACTGATGGACCACACCGGAACAGGCGGTGCATGGTCTCTTGACCGTAAGAACGACGGTCTTCACATCCTGCCTCCTTACGTAAATTCAGAGGCTACGGGAATCAATTCGGATGAAGAACTTACGGGCATCATGGACTTCCTGAGACAGTCACGCACGACATACATTATCGTTACAGGCTGCAACATCATCCTCAACACGACATTCGATGCATTCATCAAGTCTCATGAGGAATCCGGTGCAGACATTTCCGTTATGTATAACCGTGACGGTACAAAGTTCGGCAGCCCTTCATATATCCTCGATATCGATGAGGACGGCTTTGTAAGAGACATGCTCTACAATCCTCCTAAGGCTGCATCTACCAAGTCTTCACTTGCCATCCTCTGCCTGAGAAGAGATCTCCTGATCGACATCCTCGCACGTCAGATGGCACACGGCCAGCAGCACTTCGGTATTCATTCCATCGTTAAGATGTTCGATGAGCTCAAGGTTCACGGCTTCGAGTATTCCGGAGTTGCTTTGAGGATAAACAGCGTTCAGACATACTTCAACGCTTCAATGTCACTCATTAACGATTCAGTCAGAAACAATCTGTTCTGGAGCGGCGACCCGATCTACACAAAGGTCAAGGACGAAGCTCCTACGCTATATTTTGACAACGCTGACATGAGCAATTCGATCGTATCAGACGGTTGCCGCATCTACGGTAAGGTCGAGGAATCAGTCCTCTTCAGAAGTGTAACAATTGCAAAGAATACGACGGTCAAGAACTGCGTCATCATGCAGGATTCCCACATCTCTGAGAATTGCCATCTTGAGAACGTTATCCTTGACAAGAACGCCTTCGTCAGGCCGGGTGTCCGTCTCGTAGGACATCCCGATTACCCCATCGTCATAGGAAAGGGAGCAGGTATCTGATATGGAAAAGACGATCAAAGTTTTACTCGCTTCATCCGAGTGCAGTCCGTTTGTTAAAGTCGGTGGTCTGGCTGACGTAGTAGGCAGCCTTCCCGTTGAGCTGAACAAGCAGGGTGTAGATGCAAGAGTCATCATCCCGCTGTACAAGAAGATCAAGGTCAAATACAATGACAGACTTCAGTTCCTCGGCTGGAAGATGGTTCATATGGGATGGCGTTCACTCTATGCGGGTCTGTTCTCGCTCGAGGAAAACGGCGTTACTTTCTATTTCGTGGACAATGAGTACTATTTCAACTTTGACCAGATCTATGTGGATTATGTTTTCGATATCGAGCGTTACTGCTTCTATCAGCGCGCCGTTCTCGATTTCATGGGCGACTTCATGAACTTCGAACCGAACGTTCTGCACTGCAACGACTGGCAGACAGGCATGATGCCCATGCTGCTCGACTGCCACTTCAAGAAGCACGGCTATCACAATGACGTACAGACCGTTTACACGATCCACAACCTGAAGTATCAGGGCGTTCATTCAACGGACGTTGTACGCGAGATGCTCGATCTTCCTGATGAATACTTAAGAGACGATTTCTGCATCAAGGATAAGGCCATCAATTTCATGAAGGCCGGTATCGTTTTCTCGAATTCCGTTACTACGGTTTCGCCTACGTACGCATACGAGATCATGACCGACTATTACGGCGAAGGATTGAACGGCACGCTGCAGAAGTATGCTTACAAGGTCTCCGGTATCCTTAACGGAATCAACGAGCAGGAGTACGCTCCTAACGTTGACGGCAAGATCCCGATGAAGTATTCGATCAAGGATTACGAGAAGGGTAAGGCTGCCTGCAAGAAGTCTTTGCAGGAACAGCTGGGCTTGGACGTCAATCCGGGCGCGCCTCTGTGTGCCATGATCTCACGTCTCGTTGACCAGAAGGGCTTGGACCTGCTGCTTTACGTTCTTGAGGAAATGCTCTACGACGGAATGCAGATCGTCATTCTCGGTACGGGTGATCCTTACTATGAGAGAGCTCTTACGGACATCGCTAACCGCAACCATGGCAAGATGTGCGCATGCATCGATTTCGACAGCGGCCTCGCTCACACGATCTATGCCGGTGCCGACATCTTCCTGATGCCGAGCCTTTTCGAACCCTGTGGCCTCTCACAGCTCGTTTCGATGGCTTACGGTACAGTTCCGGTAGTTCGTGAGACAGGCGGTCTCAAGGACACCGTAACGCCTTACAACGAATACACAGGCGAAGGAAACGGCTTCTCATTTGCAAACATCAACGCTCATGAGTTCCTGTTCGTTACCAAGTATGCAGCTGACCTTTACCGTCATCACAAGGACGTCTGGAACAAGCTCATCGAGACAGGCATGAAGGGTGATTACTCATGGAAGAAGAGCGCAGGCGAGTACGCAGGTCTCTATTCACTGATCACAGGTATCCCGATGCCTAAGGAAGAAGAGCCTGCTCCCAAGAAGGCTGCAGCTCCCAAGGCTGAGAAGAAGGCTCCTGCAAAGAAGCCTGCAGCTAAGAAGGCGGCTCCCGCGAAGAAACCCGCGGCAAAGAAGCCTGCTGCACCTGCAAAGCCTGAGGTGAAGCCTGAAGCTAAAAAAGAAAGCAAACCTGAGGAGAAGAAAGATTGATGGAGTCCCGCGGGACAGATAATCTTAATGTCATTTCACAGGCGCGGTGCATACATGCATCGCGCCTTCCTGAGTACAGGACACCTTTCGGCGCAAGGCCGGTGTCATCTTATACCGAGCTGTTTTTCGACTGCTTTAAAGACGCCACCGCCGTAACGCTCTGCTACACGTACGGCCTGTATTCTTTTTCATATCATGAAGAGCCGATGTACCGTGTCGCAGGTTCTTCGAGGTATCACGTTAATCTCATGATGCCCCACGAGCCTTCGGTGTTTTTTTACTGGTTCAGGTTCAAGATAGCAGGCGACAGCCCTGATCTACCTGAATGGCTCGCCTGGAACCGCCCTGAGGATTCGACTGATCCCGCGCCTGAGTTCACGCTCTACTATGGTGCGGCATCTGACACTGCAAACGGGGAGGGTACTATCTACCATGAGCCTCCGCGCGTCGGTGCAGATGAGGACAAGTATCCTTTTGCGTTCCAGATAACCGTTTACAACAAGGATTTCAAAACGCCCGATTACATGAAGGGCGCAAATATCTACCAGATCTTCCCGGACAGATTTGCGAGGGATTCAGGATTCTCGGTCGATGCCATGAAGAAAGCCAATCCGCGTCCCGAGCGCGTATATCACGAAGAATGGGATGAGGATGTGGATATTTACGGTAAGCCTGAGACAGGCTATCTGGCATGTGATTTCTACGGAGGCTCGCTCCGCGGAATAAAGGAGAAACTCCCTTATCTGAAAGAACTTGGGATCAACATCCTTTACTTGAACCCGATCTTCGAGGCGAGATCTTCGCACCGTTACGATACCGCCGATTACCTTAACGTCGATCCGATGTTGGGCGGAACGGCTGCGTTTAACGAGCTTTCGAGAGAGGCTGAAGCAAACGGCATCAAGATAATCCTTGACGGCGTTTTCAGTCATACGGGTGCTGATTCGATCTATTTCGACAAGTTCGGAAGATATGGCAGTCAGGGTGCTTTTGAAGCCTTCAGAGACGGCACGGAGAGCCGGTACAGGTCATGGTACAACCTTTACCGTAACCCGGACGGAAATATCAATTACGATTCATGGTGGGGCTTCCCGGATCTTCCTAACGTTAACGAGGACGATCTTTCTTACAGGAACTTCATCTTCGGCGAAAGGGGAGTCGTAGACACATGGACATCAAGAGGCGCTGACGGCTTCAGGCTCGATGTTTCGGACGAATTGCCGGACAGCTTCATAAGACAGATGAGATCGACCCTCAAAGCCAAGACAAACGGCGAGGGAATGCTTGTCGGCGAAGTCTGGGAGGATGCTTCAAACAAGTGCAGTTACGGTTCTTACCGTGACTTCATGTTAGGCAATACGCATGACTCCGTAATGGGCTATACGTTCAGGCACATACTGCTTGATTTCCTTTGCGGTTATATTTCTGCACAGGTCGCTGATTCAAGATTTGAAGGCTTCCGCGAGAGGTATCCCGATGAAGCTTACTATTGCATGATGAACCTCGTATCGTCTCACGATGTGCCGAGGATCATGACTATGCTCGGAAAGCCTTGTGAGACTGATGACCGTGAGATACAGCGCGGCATAGAAGTCGATGCGAGGGATTACGACAGATGCGCTGCACTTGCCAGGATGGCTTACGCATTCCAGAATGCCTACATTGGTGCTTCGTGTCTTTACTATGGCGATGAGGTGCTGATGCAGGGATACAAGGACCCTTTCAACAGAAGGACTTATCCCTGGAACAAGCTCACTGCAAAGCAGAATGAAACGCTTTCGTTCTTTAAGCGTATCGCAGGTCTTCGCAAAGTCCACACGTGCCTTCGCACGGGCTTTTACAAGACGCTCCTTACCGATGAGGGTGCTTTTGCTTTCGAAAGATATCTGTCGGAGGGAAGAGACTATTTCGGCAACCAGGGGACAGGTGCAAGAAAGATCGTGTTCGTTGCAAACCGCTGCGATGAGCCTTTGTATGTTGAAGTTTCAGATAGTTTTTCAGGCGTAACGGTAAAGAAGATAACGGACCGCAAGCATCCGCCGCTTTCGGAAACGTTCATTCACGGAGGCTTTGAGAACACTACGCTTTCGATAGGCCTTAAGCCATACTCGGTGGCTTTCGTGATTTTTTAAGTTAAAGAGTGATAAACTACAAAAAACTAATAAGGTGAGGATTAGTTATGTCAGAGAATGTTCCGGTAAAACGTACGATGCCCGGCATGCCAGTTTCTGCAGCAGATGCCCAGAAACAGGGACTCAGCATCTTCATGACCCCTGAGGAGTCATTGAATATCACAAAGGGAGAGCTTGCTGATTCTTTCAAGCAGAGAGTAGCATCCGCCCAGCAGCAGCTTGCCATGAGCTACATGGCAAACCATCCGGAAGGAGCTCCTGCGCTTGATACGCAGACTCCTGAATCTGAGCTTACGGACAAGGCTGCACTTGTTACCACAGAGTGGTTTGAAGCTCATCCTGATTTTGCCCAGCAGTTCACCATCGAGCAGGCTGCCGTCAACGGCAAGATCCGTCAGCTCGACATGGAGATAATGCAGGCTAAGTCGGTTCAGGAGCAGAAGAGCCGCGACGTAATGAAGTTCGACAAGCTCGGCCAGAAAGATGCAATGCAGCAGGCAGGTATTGCCGCAGGCAACGCAAAGAAGGCTGTTGATGACACGACAAATGTAAAGAACAAGCTCGTTTCAGACTGGAACCAGCGTGTATATCTGTGGCAGCGCTGCATGATCTCAAACTATCCCGTCGGACCTGACGGACTTTTTGATCCTGTTGCGGTTTGCGCAGCCGCAGCAGTTCCTGCTCCCGCACAGGCTGCGGCGAAGACATATCTTGATGCTGAAGGCAACGAGGTCGCCGTAGGAAGCACTATGGAATCAACGGACAAGAAGTGCCCGGGATGCGGTGCGACCGTTGTATATGATCCTGATACGCTCTCGATGACATGTAAGTTCTGCGGATATTCCAGACAGCTCCCCAAGCCTGAAGAGGTCGCAAAGGACGTCGAGGAGATCGACTTTACGACAGCTACGCAGAGAGCAAGCATAGACTGGGGACAGGCAAGAAAGTCCCTTACTTGTAAGAACTGCGGCGCTACGACTGTTTTCGATGCTACAGACACGGCGGCATGCTGCCCTTACTGCGGTTCCACTCAGGTAATGCCTGTTGATGACCAGGCTGATGCCATGGCTCCGGGCGGCGTTGTTCCGTTCGAGATCTCGCAGGATAAGGCATCACAGCTTTTCAAGAGCTGGATCAAGGGCAAGTTCTTTGCTCCGAATGCCGCAAGAAAGTCCTGCGAAGCCAAGAATTTCAGCGGCGTATATCTCCCGTTCTGGACATACGATTCACAGACGACATCGCCTTATCAGGTCGAGCTCGGCTACAGACATGAGAGAACCAACTCTAAGGGTGAGACCGAGACATACTACGAATACAAGCACTTCTCCGGTATCTACGAAAAGTTCGTTGACGATGAGGTCGTATACGGAAGCAAGAGGACAGATAATCCTTACATCAACTCCGTAAAGAACTTCGATTTCAAGAAGATCCGTCCTTATTCGCCTGAGTTCATCGCAGGCTTCCTTGCAGAAAGATACACAGTCGGATTAGATGACGGCTGGCAGATCGCCAAGGACCAGATCAAGGGTGCTCTCAGACATGAGATCGGTCAGTATGAGAAGAGGAAGGAGAACGCTGATACTGTTGAGAAGGTCAACTTCAATACAGACTTCGCAAAGGTAACGTTTAAGTACGTTCTGGCGCCTATCTGGATCGCAAACTACAAGTTTAACGGTCAGGTCTACAACTTTGTAGTAAACGGACAGACCGGTAAGATCGCGGGCAAGTCGCCTGTGTCCGTACCGAAGGTCATCGCTGCGATCATCCTGGCGATCATCGCGCTCATCGTCGTTTACTATCTCATGTCCAACTGATCCCGGTCAGCCGAAACGGACTCAAAATTATCAAAAAATCAAAGAAGCCTTCACTGCAAAATGTGAAGGCTTTTATTATATTTAGTACACAAGTATGTCAAATTCGTGATAAAAACCTTATAAATTATAGAAAACACTCCGAAATTGTTGAAAATTCTTGACAACCCTCTTATATTTATTAATTATTTGTTAACAAATTCCTGGGGAGGAAGAAATGAAAAGAGCGGTTTTAAAGAGACTCACGGCTTTTATTGCATCCATCCTTGTGGTGACCATAGCGTCACCCAATTTTGTGTATAGCGTAAAAGCTTCGGCACATGAAGGTGAAGCTGGCATAGCTATCGAAGCTTCCGCACCTGAAGAGACAGAGGCTGAAAAGGCTAAAGCTCCCAAGACTGAAAGCGATAAGAAGCCGGCTAAGGAAACCAAGAAGGCAGCAGAAGCAAAAGCTGAGCCTGAAGAAACCAAGGCTAAGGAAACCGAAGCCAAGGAGCCTGAGGCAAAGGCAGAGGAGCCTAAGGCAACTGAAGCTAAGTCTTCTGAGACAAAGAGCACAGAGGCTAAAGCAACTGAAGCAAAGTCCTCTGAGAAAGCCGAAGAGACCAAGGCAACAGAGCCTGAGCAGTCTAAGGAAAGCGAAAAGGAAACTCCTGCTGAAACAAAAGCTTCCGAGACTGAGCAGACAAAAGAGACTGCTGAAGATTCCAAGGAAACAGCTCCTTCAGAGTCAGCAGTAGAAACAGAGCCTACGGAAACAGCTGAGCCTTCTGAATCTAAAGAGACAGAAGAGACACAGCCTTCTGAAAGCGAACCCGCAGAAACTTCAGAATCTTCCGAGTCATCAGAAGAGACTGAACCCTCAGAGACTTCCGAGTCCACAGCCGCAGAAACCGCTCCCGCGGCAAACATCAAGGTCGCTGAGTCAGCTGAAGAATTCATCAGCATCGTTGCTTCACTCCCTGCATCATACAGACTTATAATCGACACGGATAAAGACCTTTCATCCCTCAAGGGTGCAAAGGGCGTTTACTATGACGGATCTTACGTACTCGTTTTCGACGGCATCAATAATTACGATGCAGCTCTCAAGTATCTCTCCGGCAAGAATATCAGCTACAGTATCGACGGCAGCGTTGAGCTCTGCGGAGGCAAGTTCATCGTTAACGACGTAAAGATCAACCCCAACGCAAAGACAAAGATCGCCATCATCGACACAGGTTCTTCTCTTGCTAACGAGAAGATTTCCGTCATGGGCGACAAGGGTGATGACAAGAACGGTCACGGTACTGCAATGGCTTCAAAGGTCCTTGAGCAGACTAGTGACGCTTACATCATTTCTATCAAGGCTATCGATGATGATGGTACAGGTAAGGTCGCAGACGTTTACGCTGCTCTCCAGTACGCAATCGAAGCAGACTGCAAAGTCGTTCTCATGGCAATCTCTCTCAGAGACCTCGGCCAGTATGAGGCATTTAAGTCACTGATCGCTGATGCCATTTCCAAGGATATCAAGATCGTTGCTTCCGCAGGTAACAACGGAACAGACGCATCCAAGTATATTCCCGCAGGTCTTAAGGGTGTCCTCACAGCAGGCGCCATGGACGAGAACGGCGTTAAGCTTCCTAAGTCCAACTACGGCAAGAGCGTTGAATATTATGTTGTTGCTGAATCCACATCAGAAGCAGCTGCTGTTCTCGCAGGTAAGGTGATTGCCGGCAGAGAAGATGAGCTTGCAACAACCTGCAAGATGAGCGCTTCTGAAGGCAAGGACGACACTATCAAGAGATTCAAGATCAATGATCTGACTGATTTTGCCCTTTCCAACAGTGCAGAAGATCTTTATAATGCCGCAAATGCTTTCTGCATTTTTACAAAGACGTACACTCACTCCAATCACATGGAGGGTACTGTTGCAGCTGATAAGCTCGTCAGGAACGTCAATGATGTAATGGATCTGTCCCATGACTTGATATATGCTAATGCACGCAAGGGTAATTTCTATTTCTATTTCAACGATATTGATATTGACAGTGCAACAAAAGAAAATGTTAATAGAGAATCACTTATAAAAAAGGAACTGCTTAACCAGAACAGATCTGAAAATGCACCTTTTTATATTGGCCCTGATCTTGTTTACGTTAAACCTGAAAAGACCGATGACGATAAATCTCAGATTACAGTTGATGGAAATGTTATCAAGCTTGATAAAGATTATTCGAATAACGGCAATGGTTATGTAATCTACTCAAAGAGAAGCCACAAGATTGAAGGTGTAAGTGATCACGAAACTACAATGACGGCTGGCGGTCAGGTCGTGATGACATCAAATAAGATCGACTTTGATTCCGTCTTGTTGAAGATCGGAGATTGGTCTGACAAGTTCTATAATAAGCATGACCTTAAGGTAACCGATGGCGAGCTTAAGGGCATTACATACGAAATCAAACTTCATGATGGCGTTAACTACATTAATATCACTGAAGAACAGTTTAATGATTATGGTTTCGATTTTATCCCCTCTGACGGACAGTGTTCGATTGTAATCAATGTTATTGATTCTAATGGCGATGGTGTTGTCAGAGTTTCGCACAGTGAATCTAACAAGCGTATTTCTTTCAATGGAGTAGGCTCTCCCGACAAAAACAGCACGACACTTTCAGCTGCAACGCATATTTTGTTGAACTTCAAGAGCAACATTCATACTGTGGATCTTGGTGAATCAACAACAGCACAGCTTGGAACGATCCTTGCACCCGGTGCAAGTGTGAGGATTGGCTCGACACACGACGGAAATGTTATTTCCAATTCTTTTGAGAACGAAGGTGTTGAGATCCACCAGTCAGGATTCCCTTTCACTGGTAAGAATGCATCAAGTAGCGGAAAAGTCACCATCAATAAGATTTTTGAGCACTCGGGTAATGAACCGCTTGATGCCAAGTTTACGATCTACGAGGGCAATTACAGAAGCGTAAGTGATCTTTCTGATGCCACCGGAAAGGAAATGACAAAGTCCGGTAGCACATTCTCTGCTTCTATGACTGTTGCAGGACCTTATACAATAAGGGAGACAAAGACTCCTGCAAACTATGACGGTTTGGGAGATACTCTCATTCATATATCGCTGAAGTCTGACGGCAGTGTAGTTTTGGATGCCCCGAAATCTGCAACGAATATTTTTGTAAATTCTTCTAGCACAGCGAAGAATCTTACACTTGACGTCACTAACACAAGGAAAAAATCTACAAATCCGGGTGAAGTCGAAGTAACAAAGAATTTCGATTGGTTATTCGGTGAAACAGCCAGTGCGACATTTACTCTCTATTACGGTACTTATGGTTCATTAGCAGAGATCAATGCTGCCGGCGTAACGGGAATTGATTCTAAGACCATTAATACTCATGGCGGTAAACAGAGTTTTACGGGTCTTAATGAAGTTGGTCCTTATACCATCGTTGAGACAGTTACCAGCAATTATAAGGCTGTTGGATTGATCCATCTTGAACTTAAACAGGATGGTAAAGTTAAAATTGATCCTATTACTGACGTACAAGTGACTGTTAACGATAATACACAGGCAAAGATTACAGTCACAAACCATAGGGCTTATGATTACGAAGTATCAATCAGCAAGCAGGACATGACTAACAAAGGTACAGAATTGCCTGGTGCTAAGATGAAGCTCACGGTTAACGGTGTATTTGTTGGAAATCTGAATAATGTTCGCGTAAGTGGACCTGAAGTCACAGTTTCCGCAAATTCGATTACTTGGACATCAACAAATGAACCGCTTGTTCTCAGATTGCCTAATGGAAATTTCACACTTGAAGAAACAGCAGAACTTATTATAAATGGTTCTATATATAATAAATTTACTACATCTATATTCACGATAGCTAACGGTAAGGTTACTGAGGATAATGCAACAATAAACGACGACACTGTTACTTTCACCGGGACAGATAATCGTACAGTAACTGCATTCAATACACCTAAGACATATGAAGTCTCGATCAGCAAGCAGGACATGATGAATAAGGGCCCTGAGCTCCCTGGTGCATCCATGAAGCTTACGGCTGCAACAGGCACGACTGTTGACTGGAGCAAGGCACGCGTCAGCGGACCTGCTATCTCAGCAAACGGCCAGTCCATCACATGGACATCCACAGATGCACCTCTTAAGATCAACCTGCCTGATGGTACATACACACTCGAAGAGACAGCAACTCTTAAGATCGGTGATAAAGAGTACGAGACGATTACAACTTCAACGTTTACAATGAAGGGCGGAAAGGTAACTGAGAAGACAGATACATCATCTGACGACACAGTAACATTCACCGGTACAGACGGACGTACAGTAACAGCTTTCGATACTCCCAAGACAACACCTGTTAAGACATACGAAGTATCTATCAGTAAGCAGGACATGATGAACAAG